>ERZ780144.69-NODE-69-length-149896-cov-6.352654_pt1 | contig 149896 bp, 158 predicted proteins | sample MGYA00511380_ERZ780144 | MGnify/ENA primary metagenome ERZ780144 (study PRJEB29588, sample SAMEA1965858) | human gut metagenome | biome: human gut; feature: human-associated habitat; material: faeces | place: Denmark | collected 2008/2010 ... | reverse complement strand
CTGGGCTTCCACATCCATATTTCTCTCCACGGTCATAGTAGATTTCTGAACATGGACCACAGGGACCTGCACCATGCTCCCAGAAGTTATCTTCTTTTCCAAAACGGAAAATTCTGTCAGCAGGGATTCCGATCTCTTTGTTCCAGATGTCAAATGCTTCGTCATCTTCCAGGTATACAGAAGGATAAAGACGGTTTGCATCCAGTCCTACTACTTCTGTCAGGAATTCCCAGGACCAGTGGATGGCTTCTGTCTTGAAATAGTCACCAAAGGAGAAGTTACCAAGCATCTCAAAGAATGTACCGTGACGTGCAGTTTTACCTACATTCTCGATATCACCTGTACGGATACATTTCTGGCAGGTACTTACTCTTGTTCTTGGCGGGATTTCAGCACCTGTAAAATATGGTTTCAGCGGAGCCATACCTGCGTTGATCAGCAGAAGACTCTTATCTCCCTGTGGTACCAGGGAAAAGCTTTTCATTACCAGATGTCCTTTGCTCTCCATGAAGTCCAGGAACATCTGACGAAGTTCGTTTACTCCGTATTTCTTCATAATCTTTTCCTCCTGAAATCGACGGCACCGGTTCAGCAGTATCCGCCGATATTTCTATAATGAATTTTTTATTTTGCCAGAACTTTATTGAATTTCTTTTTGCCTTTTTTCAGCACTACACCTTCACCTGTAAGTGCATCTTTGGCAACTGTGTATTTCACATCTGTGATCTTCTCACCGTCAATGGAAACACCGCCCTGTTCAATGGCACGACGTCCCTCGGAACGTGTTGGAACCATTCCTGCTTTTACAAGCATGGAGATCAGGTCGATTGTTCCTTCTTCTGAGAAGTCTTCGTCTGCAAGCTCAGTTGTCGGCATATGTGCTGTATCAGCGCCACCTGCAAAAAGTGCTCTTGCGCCTTCCTGCGCTTTCTTTGCTTCCTCTTCGCCATGAACCAGATTTGTCAGCTCGTATGCAAGGATTTCTTTTGCTTTATTCAACTGGCTTCCTTCCCATTTAGCCATCTCATCGATTTCTTCTAACGGAAGGAAGGTAAGGAGACGCATACATTTGATAACATCTGCATCATCCACGTTTCTCCAGTACTGATAGAAATCGAAAGGAGAAGTCTTCTCCGGGTCAAGCCATACAGCACCGGACTGTGTTTTACCCATCTTCTTACCTTCGGAGTTCAGAAGAAGTGTGATCGTCATGGCGTAAGCGTCTTTTCCAAGTTTACGACGGATCAGCTCTGTACCGCCAAGCATATTTGCCCACTGGTCATCACCGCCGAACTGCATGGTGCAGCCGTATTTCTGATACAGCATGTAGAAGTCGTAGCTCTGCATGATCATATAGTTGAACTCAAGGAATGTAAGTCCACGTTCCATACGCTGTTTGTAGCACTCGTGAGAGAGCATACGGTTTACAGAGAAATGTGGTCCAACATCACGAAGTACTTCTACATAATTTAAATTCATCAGCCAGTCTGCATTGTTTACCATTAATGCCTTGCCGTCTGAGAAGTCGATGAAACGCTCCATCTGTTTTTTGAAGCAGTCGATGTTGTGCTGAATGGTCTCCACTGTCATCATCTGACGCATATCAGATCTTCCGGACGGGTCACCGATCATACCTGTTCCGCCGCCTAATAATGCGATTGGTTTATTTCCCGCCATCTGCAGACGTTTCATCAGGCAAAGCGCCATGAAATGTCCTACGTGAAGGCTGTCTGCGGTAGGGTCAAAGCCAATGTAAAATGTGGCTTTTCCATTATTTACCATTTCTTTGATCTCTTCTTCGTCTGTTACCTGGGCAATCAGACCACGGGCTTTCAGCTCGTCCCAAACTGTCATTGTTTGTTTCCTCCTCGTAATAAAATAAAACAACCCGGTTCCTGTCCCTTTAGGACGAGAACCGGGTCCCGCGATACCACCTAAATTCGCAGAAAACTCGCATTCTCTGCCTCAATAAGTAACAAGCCATGCCCTTGTTATGATAAACAACGGTTCTCTCTGTTACTTAAGCATGTTAACGGATGCCGCTCCGCTGCAGCCTACTTACCTTACAATATCTCTGAGGTGTTCGGTGCAGAGCTCCGGGAGGTATTCACATAAGTTCCCCACGCGCCTCTCACCTGCCGGCAGCTCTCTGTCTGTTTTCCCTATGTTACTCTTTCCCATCTGTGCTTTTTTATATCATATATCTGCAAGTATACAAATACAAAATTTATTTGTCAAGGAATTTATAACAATCCTCTTCATATTTCACCAACTTAAAGCGTTAATGTACTCACCCTGAAATCCAGTCCACAAAGAATACATGTCCTTTGTACTGTTCATACTCCAGTTTGCTGAAATTAAGGTTCTGTGCCTTAAATGCTGCCGGAGTCATAAAGAATTTGTAATTGAAATCCTTTGTCTTAAATCCCGGGAGTGTTCTCTTTGTGCCATGATTCACATAGTTACTGAACACTTCCATGGCTGCCTTTGCTGCCGCATAGGCATTGGTCCTGTCCTCAAACTGGCCTTTCAGTCTTTTAAGAAGTGCTCCGTCTGTGACAACCGCATACTGGGTAGGTTTTCCCTGATATACCACATAACGGATCTGTGACGGAAATTCTTTATACTGGTCAATGGTACAGTTTAATACGCAAAGCGCAACTGCCTCCATTCCCACGACTCCCTGATCTCCTGCTTCTGCATCACACACTGCTGCCAGAAGATCCAGATCTGACACCTTTCCGTCTGCAATTCCCGGATGTTCCAGGAACTCTTCTTCCATATAGTAGTATTTATTATTCTTCGCATCAAAGACCTTGACATATTTGCCCTCTACTGTGTAATCATTACCGGAAGTCTTTGTTGCAGCACCGTCAGAATCAAACCTGTATGTAGTTCCGTCAATGGAAGCGATGGTATTTGCCAGCATCACTCCTGATGTATCAAAATAATATTTCTTTCCATCAAGCTCAAGCCAGCCTGTCTTCGCCTTACCATCTGAAGGGTTGAAATAATATTTCTTACTTCCTACGGTTCCGAAACCTTTCTGATAACGGACACCGGTTGATTTTGAAAAATAGTAATAGTCTGAGTCAATTTTCTCCAGACCTGTATACATTATTCCATTTGACGGCTTAAAGTATCTGTAATTTCCGGCACTGCTCTTCACCCAGCCTGTACACATACGTCCATTGACCTGACTGAAATAGCGTTTCTGTTCTTTTTTGTTCTCCACCCAGCCTTTGGCCATAACGCCGGAACCGCTGTAAAAATAATATTTATATTCATCTGTATCTGTGAGCCAGCCTCTTGTCAGCAGGCCTGTTGTCTCATCAAAATGACGGGTATTTCCATTGGAATCAGTGATAAATCCTGTCACCATATATCCGGCTCCGCTGGTAAAGTATCGGATCGCCTGTCCACTGGAGTCTTTTACCCAGCCTTTTACCTGAACTCCTGTTTTCTTATCAAAGTAATATTTCTTACCCTTAAGTTCCAGCCAGCCTTTCTGTTTGGAACCGTCTTTGTTTATGTAATAGGTTTTCCCTTTCTGAGTGACAAATCCTGTTTTTGTTGCCGCGGATACACTAAAACAGCCCATTACAAAAACGGTCATCACAAAAAGGAGCAGATACTTTAACAATAGTTTCCCATGTTTCTTCATTCTTATTCTCCGTTTCCTCTCTTTTTATACGTATTGTTTTACGTTTTAATTGGGTTATTGTTGCATTTCTTTCTCAATCATTACAGATTTGTTACGTGGTATATTATATCGGATTCATATATTATTGTCAACTTGTGAAAAGCAACAATTCGCGTCGAACTTAAGGTTATTGGTTACTGTGAACATAATGAACAATGATGAAACTGTAACACTTTTTGCGGTTCCACATATGATAGGATTGTAAAGAAAAAAAAACGGAGGATTTAATATGAGCGACTTAGCTGCTACAAATTGCGGATGTGAGGACAGAGGAGGATGCGGATGTGGCTGCGCTAATAACAGCGGATGCGGATGCGACAATGGCTGCGGATGTAATAACGGATGTGGATGTAACAGTGGATGGGGACTTTCAGGCGGAAATAATTCCTGCTGTAATATCCTCTGGATCATCATCCTTCTGTGCCTGTGCGGAAACAATAACTGCGGATGCAGCAATGGCTGCGGCGGATGTGGCAACGGTGACAACTGCTGGATTATTATCGTGCTGCTTCTGTTATGTGGAAACAATGGCTGTGGATGTGGCTGCTGACAATCATTTTCTGTTGGCAGGGGGATCTTTCCCTCTGCCTCTTTATATTTTACAGGATTATAATTTCGTCCTTATTATTCATGCTGCCTGATATTATCCTTATCTTTCATATTCCGGGAATTGATCCTGTCTGTTTTCTTTTCCGGGTGCACTGTCTGAGCACATTGTTTTTTCTTTTTCACACACTCCAGATCTATCTCATAAAAAGCATTTCCATTTATAATAAGCATTTCTTTCTTTTCTTCTGACTCTGATCCCATATCTGATTCTCCATTTTTTTGCAACTGCAAACGCATGATACCTGCAGCAATTCCATAAAATTTGAGGCAGCGTGCAGTAAATCAGTCTCACAGTTACTTAAATTCTACTTTATTATATGTCAGAATCCTTCTCCCCGTCATATTCTGTTAATAAAAAACATAAAATGGAAGCAGATATTATGAATGAAGAGCAGATTTCACAGACTTTACTGGATCAGATGGTCAGTTCTGACCGCGGACAGATGATAAAAGCCGCCATTCCTTATCTTCCACCAAAAGGACAGCAGATTTTCTCAGTCTATGAAAAAGCGGTTGAATTTATCAATACGGTTTCTGTTTTCAGCAAAAGAAGTTCCGGCAGCGATCTGTGTGCCATGAGCATGCCGCCCCAGAATCCGGTGGATATCATCAATGATATCCGCAGCTTCTGTTATGGTCCCAGCAGGGATAAATTAGATCAGATGGTAAATATGATGGCTATGGTTCAGATGCTGCAGCTCCTGAACCAGCCTGCAGATGGTGAGAAGGAGGATTCCCATGAATGATGACTGGCGCAACAACCCGAAGCTTGCAGGTATGGATCGTTCCAAGCTTGATATGCTTCAGAATCTGGCTTCCCAGGGAAGTTCAAAGGGTGCAAATGAGATGCTGCCTTTCCTGATGAGCGCAGCTGCTCAGGGAAAAAAAGGTGGTCTGAAATTTAATGCTGATGAGATTTCTGCGATCATTGAAGTGCTGAAGATGGGAAAATCTCCCGCAGAGACACAAAAACTTGATAAAGTGGTGAACCTTATGAAAATGATGCGGTGACCAAGTCCCCACTCACTGCTTATTACTTTTCGCAGACTCCGCAGAAAACTTACCTGATTCGGTTAGTATGAATTGCTATGATAACAAAAAGAGTACATTTCATCAACTTTCCGAAATGTACTCTTATGTTCAGTAATGTAACTTGTCACCAATTATTATCTGTCATATTTGCGCAGCCTGTCGCAGATAAATGTCAGTGCCTGTTCAACTGCCTGGTCTCTGATACTTTTTCTGTCGCCCTCAAAGTGAAATTCCCTCACAGTTGTCTTTCCTGCACAGTAACATCCCATAAATACGGTTCCCACCGGTGTTTCCTCTGTTCCACCGCCCGGACCTGCAAGTCCTGTCACAGAGAGACAGACATCGGTTTTAGCTGCTTTCGCACCGCCTTTTGCCATCTGTCCGGCACATTTGGCTGAGACAGCACCTTCTTTCTTCAGTGTACTCTTCTTTACTCCAAGACATTTTCTTTTGGCGCGGTTTGTATATGTGACATAACCACACATAAATACCTCCGAAGCTCCCGGTACATTTACGATGTCCGCTGCTACCGCACCGCCTGTACAGGACTCGGCAAGAGACAGTGTCATTTTCTTTTTTTTCAGGAGTCCTACAACTGTTTCTTCTAATGCTGTTTCTTCTGATTCTTCCTTTTCTGAAGCCATATTTAAAGCCTTCTTTCTAATCCTGCATGGACAGAACACTCCTGTTCTGCCAGATATATGTGATCAGGGAAATAACGGTAAGTGCCAGAGAAAGCCAGATAAATATCTGTTCCAGAATATCAAACACTCCGCCCAGATCGATCAGCAGTAAAATGATCATGATCATCTGGGAAACCGTCTTGAATTTGCCCCAGTAGTTTGCCGCGATCACAACACCGTTCTCGGCTGCGATCAGACGGAATCCGCTGATAATAAATTCTCTTCCTATAATAATGATAACAAACCATGCCGGAAGTTTTTCCAGTTCAATAAAGCAGATCATTGCAGAACACACAAGCAGCTTGTCTGCAAGAGGATCCATGAATTTTCCAAAGTTTGTCACCAGATTGTATTTTCTGGCAAGCTTTCCGTCAAACCAGTCGGTCACACTTGCAACAACAAAAATAGCAAGTGCTATATAGCGGTTTGCCTCACCGCCCAGGTCTGTAAGCATAAACAGTACAAGAAACGGAACCAGGATCATTCTGGCTACTGTAAGTTTATTCGGTGTATTCATCTGCCAACTCTCCTATCAAATCATATTCCAGTGCACCGGTCACACGTACCTTTGCAAAATCTCCTGTCATCAGGAGTTCTCCTGTCTGCACAAAAATATAACCGTCGACCTTTGGTGCATCTCCGTAAGTTCTGCCAATGTATGCGCTCTCATCTGCAACTTTTCCCTCGATCATCACGAGAAGTTCCTGTCCGATACGGTCAGTTCCCTTATCATAGGAAATCTCCTGCTGAAGCTCCATGATCTCGTCACGTCTGGCCTCTTTGACTTCTTCCGCAACCTGATCAGGCATCGTTGCTGCAGGTGTATCTTCTTCCGGTGAGTAAGTAAATACTCCCAGTCTGTCAAATTCCATCTCATCCACAAAGCTCATCAGCTCTTCGTGGTCTTCCTGTGTTTCCCCTGGGAATCCGGAGATCAGAGTGGTACGGAGCACGATGTCAGGAATCTCCCGACGAAGCTTATTTACAATCTCCACCAGCTCTGCCTGTGTTGTCCTTCTTCCCATTCTCTTTAAGATACGGTCACTTGCATGCTGGATCGGAAGATCCAGATAATGGCAGATCTTCTTCTCCTCTTTCATGGTCTGGATCAGTTCATCGTAAATTTCCTCCGGATAGCAGTAAAGCACGCGGATCCAGCGGATTCCTTTGATCTTGCATAACTCTTTCAGGAGGATATGAAGAGATTTCTTTCCATATATATCAGTTCCATATACGGTTGTCTCCTGTGCGACAAGGATCAGCTCTTTTACGCCTTCCTCTGCCATCTCCTTTGCCTGTGTTACCAGACGTTCCATCGGAACGCTTCGGAATTTACCGCGAAGTTTCGGGATGATACAGTAGGTGCAGTGTTTATCACAGCCTTCTGCTATCTTGAGGTATCCGAAATGTCCGCCTGTTGTGAGAACACGTTTGCCAAGCTTTTCCGGAAGATAATCAATATCTTTAAATTCCTGGAAATGTTTTCCTTCCATTGCTTCACGGATTGCCTTAAGGATGTCTCCGTAGGAAGTTGTGCCAAGTACTGCATCTACTTCCGGTACTTCCTCAATGATCTCATTCTTATAACGCTGTGCCATACATCCTGTGACAACCAGGACTTTACAGCTCCCGGTTTTCTTGTATTCTGCCATCTCAAGGATGGTGTTGACGCTCTCTTCCTTTGCGTCATTGATGAAGCAGCAGGTGTTCACCACAATGGCCTCTGCTTCAGTTTCATCATCTACGATCTCGAACCCGTTACCCGTAAGAAGTCCGAGCATTTCTTCGGAATCTACAAGGTTCTTGTCACAGCCTAATGATACGAATAATAATTTCATAAATTCTCCTATAAGAATGTGCCTGAAAATATACCTCTGTAATTCTCAGACACATCCTTTTGTTTATCTATTGTGTTACCATCAGTTCTTACTCTTCAGTTGTTTCTGCAGTTGTTTCTGCAGTTGTTTCTTCTGCTGTTTCAGCAGTCTCTGTGATTTCAGAAGCCTGTGCTGATTCTTCTGTCTGTGCCTCAGCTGTCTGTTCTGTTCCTTCTTCATCCTCTTCTTCCGGAGCAAGGATCTTTACTTTTCCTTTGTAGAGCTCGTCGATCGCAACTGAGAGAGGTTTCTTGCCTGCCGCACCCTCTACCATTGGTTTGGAACCTGCAATGATCTGGCGTGCACGTTTGCTTGCAGCAAGTACAAGGGAATAACGGCTGTTAAGGGACATTGTTGTATCGTCGTCCTCACTGTTTGTATTGATTGCTTCGATTAATTCTGTATAAGACGGATGTATCATGTATTTTCTCCTTTCTTTTAAGCGGTCTGGGCCGCATGTTTATCATTTCTGAAATGCTTTTGTCTGTTTCTGGATATCTGCGATAAATTCTGCATTTCTGGATACTCTGGAATGTTCACTCACAATAATCTGATGAAGATGGTCTACGCATTCCTCTACAGTATCGTTGACAAGAATATAGTCATATTGTCCCATACCTTCTGCCTCTTCACCGGCTCTTGCAAGTCTGTCTGCGATCACCTGTGCGGTTTCTGTTCCTCTGCCTGTGAGACGGCGTTCCAGTTCCTCCACAGTCGGCGGAGTTACAAACACCAGAAGTGCTTCCGGTATTTTCTCTTTGATCTTCATTGCGCCCTGGATTTCGATCTCAAGGATTACATTTCTGCCTGCCTGAAGCTGCTCTTCGACATAAGAGCGTGGGGTACCGTAATAATTTTCCACATACTGGGCATATTCAAGCAATGCATCCTCTTCGATCAGCTTCTCAAATTCATCCCTTGTACGGAAGAAATATTCTCTGCCGTCCTCTTCACCGGGACGGGGTTTTCTGGTTGTTGCGGAGACAGATAATGCATAATCATCATATTTCTCCATGAGGCGTTTCATTACTGTGCCTTTTCCTGCACCGGAAAATCCGGAAACCACTACTAAAATTCCTTTATTCATGGGTCTCTCCCTTATCCTCGTTTTCATATATTTCTGCAAATCTCCGGGCAATGGTCTCAGGCTGAAGTGCGCTGAGCACCAGATAATCGTCGCTTGTGACGATCACTGCTTTTGTCTTTCGCCCCTGAGTTGCATCAATCAGTGACCGGGTTCCCTTTATGCTCTGCACCATTCGTTTTACAGGTGCCGCATCCGGGCTTACCACTGCCACGATTTTCTGTGAATTGACTACATTTCCAAAACCAATATTAATAAGTCTTGCCACGTTTTCTTCCTCTATTCTACGTTCTGGATCTGTTCTCTGACTTTCTCGATCTCTGTTTTCAGATCAATGGCAATGTTGGAGATCTCCAGATCACTTGATTTGGATAAAATTGTGTTTGCTTCTCTGTTCATTTCCTGTGCCATGAAGTCCAGTTTGCGTCCGATGCCTTCTTTCTCTGTTGTGAGCATCTTTTTCATGTTTCTGATGTGGCTGTGAAGGCGGACGGTTTCCTCATCATTGCAGATTTTGTCTGAAAACAGGATGACTTCTGCTGCGATGCGGTTGTCGTCGATCTGTGTGTCTTCCAGCAGCTCGGAAACTTTTGCTTCCAGTTTGGTCCTGTAGGCATTGACTACTTCCGGAGAGCGGGCTTCTACACGTAATACTTTTTCTTCAAGGCTGTCCAGTTTTCCGATAAGGTCTTTCTCAAGATTTCTGCCTTCCAGTATCCTTGTCTGGACAAATTTCTCACATGCCTCGCGAAGGGGCGGTTCCAGAGATTCCCAGAGTGCTTCCTCATCAACAGACTGTTCTTCCATGACAAGTACCTCCGGATAGCGTGACAGGGTGCTGACTTTGATATCGTAGTCAAGGTCAAAGTCCTGCTGCATCTGTTTAAGACAGGTGATGTATTCGGATGCGAGTTCTCTGTTGTATTTGAGAGCTCCGTTGTCCAGGGTGTAGTCTTCGTATGTGATGTATACATCAACTTTGCCTCTCTGGATGTAGGTTTTCATCAGGTTTCTGACTGCGCCTTCCAGGAAGTTGAGTTTTCTGGGCATTTTGATGCTGAGGTCCAGGTATCTGTGGTTGACAGATTTTAGTTCGATTGTTATTTTTCTTTCTTTGGTCACGACTTCTGCCCGGCCGAAACCTGTCATGCTTTTTATCATAGTTTTTCTCTCTTTGTCTGTCTATTAGTGTCGGGGTATGTGTGCCTGTTCTGGTTTACATACAGATTTATTATAGTTCATTATAGAATGGGAGTCAAACATTTTTTCGTTGATGGCGGTAGGAAATGTGTGGTATACTAGCAGAAGGGACGCCGCAGGTGGGACGCAGGTGGGACGCAGGAGAAAATAAATAGTTCCGGGCGCGGTTTCGGGGTTTAGTCAACTCTAAGGCTTCGGAAATCTGCTAAAGGCATGAAAAAAACAGCAAAACTCGCTTCGCTCAGACAGGTTGCTGTTTTTTTCATAACGCAGATTCCCGAAGCCTAAGAGTTACTACAACCCCTGCAAATGCGCCCGGAACTATTTATTTTCTCCTGCTGGTGACTGGCTGTGGGAGGGATATGGTATATTTAATTGGAAGGCTTTCAGAAAGGCCTGTTATATTAGAGTTTGTTTGTCAGAAAGGGCTTCGCCTTTCTGACGTAGGTGATGTTTAGATTTTATGTATTACCTGTCAATTATAAAATTGTTATCAGTCATATTGGGGACTGAGATTTTGATTATTGTGAGTATTATTTAAAAAGGAGTGTTTTTATATGGCTTTTGATGGGATTACGATTGCGGCTATGGTGAAGGAGCTGCATTTGAATTTGGATGGAGGACGGTTTAATAAGATTGCTCAGCCGGAGGCGGATGAGCTTTTGATTACGGGGAAGGGGGCGAATGGGCAGTGCAGGCTGCTGCTTTCGGCCAGTGCTTCTCTTCCGCTGATTTATTTTACTTCCAAGAATAAGCCCAGCCCTATGACTGCGCCTAATTTCTGTATGCTGCTGCGTAAGCATATTGGAAGTGCAAGGGTTTCGGATATCAGGCAGCCGGGGATGGAGCGTGTGGTGATGTTTGAGCTGGAGCATCTGAATGAGCTGGGGGATCCTTGTAAGAAGGTTCTTATCATGGAGCTGATGGGCAAGCACAGTAATATTATTTTCTGTGATGATAAGGGAATGATCCTGGATAGTATCAAGCATGTTTCTTCTCATATGAGTTCTGTGCGTGAGGTGCTTCCGGGAAGGGAGTATTTTATTCCGAAGACTCAGGATAAGCTGAATCCGCTGACTGTGAGCGAGGAGGAGTTCTGTGATGTTGTGTGCAGGAAGCCATGTAATGTTTCCAGGGCTGTTTACTCTTCTCTTACTGGAATCAGTCCGGTTGTTGCGGAGGAGATCTGTTTCAGGGCTTCGATCGACGGGAGTGATGCAGCGCAGTCTCTGGATGAGGCGGCGAGGGTGCATTTGTATCATACGTTCCGCAGGCTGATGGATCAGGTTGTGGAGGGGGATTTTTCTCCAAATATTGTTTACCGGGGGGAAGAACCTGTGGAATATGGTGTGTTTGCGTTCCAGCAGTATGGACCGGAGTATCATTCTGTGGAGTTTGAGAGTGTTTCACAGATGCTGGAGACTTATTATGCGACAAAGAATACTCTGACGCGTATCCATCAGAAGTCTTCGGATTTGAGAAGGATCGTGCAGACTGCGCTGGAGCGTAACCGCAAGAAGCTGAGTCTGCAGGAGAAGCAGATGAAGGATACTGCGAAGAAAGAGAAGTATAAGGTTTACGGGGAGCTGATCAATACTTATGGGTATGGGCTGGAGGATGGATGTAAGTCGTTTAAGGCTCTGAATTATTATACCAATGAGGAGATTACCATTCCTCTTGATCCTACTATGACTCCGGCGGAGAATTCCAAAAAGTATTTTGACAAGTATGGAAAGCTGAAGCGTACGGAGGAGGCTCTGACTGAGCAGATTGCAGATACGAGAAGTGAGATTGAGCATCTGGAGTCTGTTTCCAATGCTCTGGATATTGCTCTGGCTGAGAGTGATCTGGCACAGATCAAGGAAGAGCTGATGGAGTATGGGTATATTAAGAAGCATTATGACCGCAGGAAGGGGCAGAAGGCGCAGAGTAAGTCTAAGCCGTTCCATTATGTGACTGAGGATGGGTATGATATTTATGTGGGAAAAAATAATTTCCAGAATGATGAGCTTACCTTTAAGTTTGCCACAGGGAATGACTGGTGGTTTCATGCCAAGAAGATGGCCGGCTCGCATGTGGTCGTGAAGTCTAAGGACGGAGAACTGCCGGATCATATCTTTGAGATTGCGGGACAGCTTGCCGCTTATTATTCCAAAGGACGTACTGCCCCTAAGGTGGAGATTGATTATATCCAGAAGAAGCAGGTGAAAAAGCCTGCAGGGGCGAAGCCCGGATTTGTGGTTTATTATACAAATTATTCGCTGATGGCTGAGCCGTCATTAAAAGGAGTCAGGGAAGTCTGATCATACTGTTGTATAGTTACAAATATTAAAAGAATTACGGGAGCTGCTTTGCAGCGGAGTAAGTAATTCGTGGATGTCAGGTCAGGGGTGAAATACCTTTTGACCCTGACATTATATAACAATAATTAAGGAGAATTTCTTTTTATGAGTATTTTGAATGTTGAACATCTGACACATGGTTTCGGAGACAGGGCGATTTTTAATGATGTGTCTTTCCGCCTGTTAAAGGGCGAGCATATTGGACTGGTTGGTGCCAACGGGGAAGGTAAATCTACTTTCTTTAATATTGTAACCGGAAAGCTGATGCCAGATGAGGGTAAGATTGAATGGGCAAAGAATGTACGTGTCGGCTATCTGGACCAGCATTCTGTCCTTTCTCAGGGTATGTCCATCCGTGACGTGCTGAAGTCTGCGTTCTCTTATCTCTTTGAGATGGAGGAAAGAATGAATGGGATCTGTGACTCTCTTGGCACTGCTTCTCCTGAGGAGATGGATACTCTGATGGAGGAGCTGGGAACTATTCAGGATACCCTTACCATGCATGATTTCTATGTGATCGATGCGAAGGTGGAAGAAGTTGCCAGAGCCCTGGGACTTCTGGATATCGGACTGGAACGTGATGTTACAGATCTGAGTGGTGGTCAGAGAACCAAGGTTCTGCTTGGCAAGCTGCTTCTGGAGAAGCCGGATATCTTGCTTCTGGACGAGCCTACCAACTATCTGGATGAGGAACATATCGAATGGCTGAAGCGTTATCTGCAGGATTATGAGAATGCATTTATCCTTATCTCCCACGATATTCCGTTTCTGAATTCTGTTATCAATCTGGTTTATCATATGGAGAATCAGGAACTGAACCGTTATGTCGGGGATTATGACCATTTCCAGGAAGTGTATGAGGTGAAGAAGGCTCAGCTTGAGGCTGCTTACAGACGCCAGCAGCAGGAAATCAGTGAACTGAAGGATTTCGTCGCAAGAAATAAGGCCAGGGTTTCTACAAGAAATATGGCAATGTCCAGACAGAAGAAGCTGGATAAGATGGATGTGATCGAGCTTGCTGCCGAGAAGCCGAAGCCTGAGTTTCATTTTAAATACGGACGCACTCCGGGGAAATATATTTTCGAAACGAAGGATCTGGTTATTGGTTATAATGAACCTCTTTCCAGACCTGTTACTCTCTCTATGGAAAGAGGAAATAAGATTGCGCTGGTTGGTGCAAACGGTATCGGTAAGACGACTTTACTGAAGAGTATTCTGGGGTTGATCCCGTCTCTGAAGGGTTCTTGCGAACTTGGGGAGAATCTTCAGATTGGATATTTTGAGCAGGAAGTAAAGGGTGATAACAAGACTACCTGTATTGATGAGATCTGGGCGGAGTTTCCGTCTTATACTCAGTATGAGGTGCGGTCTGCTCTCGCCAAATGCGGTCTGACTACCAAGCATATTGAAAGTCAGGTACGTGTACTGAGTGGCGGGGAGCAGGCGAAGGTGCGTCTGTGTAAGCTGGTGAATAAAGAAACGAACATTCTGCTTCTGGACGAGCCTACCAATCATCTGGATGTGGATGCAAAAGAAGCTTTGAAGCAGGCATTGATCGAATATAAGGGAAACATTCTCCTGATCTGCCATGAACCGGAGTTTTACCGCGATGTGGTTTCTCAGGTATGGGACTGCAGTAAATGGACTACAAAAGTATTATAATAATTGGTACATGAAGGGTTATTACAAATGAGTAAATCAAAAACTGTGGATCTGACTTCCGGTCCGATCCTGAAAACTCTGGCAGAGCTGGCTCTGCCTATCATGATTTCTTCCATGCTGGGAACAGCATACAGTATTATGGATATGGCATGGATCGGACTGCTTGGTGCAAAGGCGGTTGCAGGCGTGGGAGTAGGCGGAATGTATGTCTGGCTCTCCCAGGGGCTTGCATCCCTGTCAAGAATGGGCGGACAGGTAAATACAGCTCAGGCATGCGGGCGCAAAGATTATGACCAGGCACGTTCCTATGCCGCCGGTTCTCTGCAGCTCACTGCACTGTCCGGCATTTTGTTTGCTGCTGTCTGTGTTATTTTCATACAGCCTCTGCTGGGATTTTTTAATCTGACCGACGCAGAAACTTATACTGCTGCCAGATCTTATACATTGATCACCTGTGGACTGATCCTTTTTTCTTATCTGAATCTGACGCTGACAGGACTCTCTACTGCGCAGGGAGATTCCCGCACTCCCCTGCTTGCAAATTTTATCGGGCTTGCAGGAAATATGATTCTGGATCCGCTGCTGATCCTTGGCATCGGACCTTTCCCGAGGCTGGAGGTTGCCGGAGCCGCTATTGCGACAGTAAGTTCACAGATTCTGGTTTTTGTGGTGATGGTTATGCGTATCCGGCATTCCAGACTGGAGCCCAATGTTTTACAGCATCTGAATCTGCTGTCTGTTTTTCCAAAAGAATATTATAAGCACATTTTCAGGATCGGGTTTCCCACAGCTATACAGGGAAGCATTTACTGTTTCATCTCCATGATTCTGACCCGTATGGTTTCTGGTTATGGTGCTGCCGCTATTGCAACGCAGCGTGTTGGCGGACAGATTGAATCCGTATCCTGGAATACTGCTGATGGTTTTGCTTCAGCACTGAATGCTTTTATTGCCCAAAACTACGGTGCACGAAAAAAAGACCGTATCCGTAAAGGTTACAGTCTGTCATTTCGCGTTCTCACAATTTGGGGCCTGTTTGTCACTGCAGCTTTTGTCTTTCTTCCGGAACCAATTGCCAGGTTATTTTTCCACGAAAAAGAAGCTCTGGATACTGCTGTCAATTATCTGGTCATTATCGGATTCAGTGAAGTCTTTATGTCCATTGAGCTGATGACAGTGGGCGCATTATCAGGACTTGGACGCACCAGATTATCCAGTACGATCAGTGTGATCCTGACAGGCTCACGAATCCCGCTGGCATTGATCCTGACACATGCGGGAATGGGATTAAATGGTGTATGGTGGGCGCTTACAATCTCTTCTATCGTGAAGGGAATCGTGTTTACACTGACATTCCGGCATATCAGCAGGCGGTTGCCTGAAAAGGTCTAAAAATACAGCTGGCAAACTCAAAAGAGGACTGTTCAGAAAAATTTCTGTCAGTCCTCTTTTTACTGTTTCTATTATTTCGCAACAAAGTTTACGATCTTGTTCGGTACATAAATCTCTTTGATAAGGTTCTTGCCTTCCAGGAAGGAAGCAATTCTCTCGTCTGCTTTAGCAATCTCGAATGCTTTTTCTTTTTCACATCCGTTAGGGATTACGATTGTTCCTCTTACTTTACCGTTTACCTGTACACCGATCTCAACGGTCTTGGCAATTGTTTTGCCTTCATCGTATTTCGGCCATTCGGAAACTGCCAGTAAGCCTTCACCTCCGATGAATTCCCAGATTTCTTCGCAGATATGCGGTGCGAACGGGCTAAGCAGTTTGATAAAGATGGTAAGGTCATCTTTGCTTAAGTGTCCTTCTGCTGTGATCTCATTAATGAGTGTCATCAGGCTGGCGATCGCTGTATTGAATTTCAGGTTCTCGATATCAGAAGAAACTTTTTTGATGGTACGGTGGAGTTTCATCTCCAGTTCATCAGATACGGATTCTTCAGAAAGGATATCTGTCAGCCCTGCAACACGATCCAGGAACTTCTTACAGCCCTTTACAGAGTTCTCACTCCACGGTGTAGCTGCGCCATAGTCACCCATAAACAGTACATAGGTACGAAGAGTATCTGCACCGTATTCTTCTACAATATCCAGCGGGTCAACTACATTGCCCTTGGATTTACTCATTTTATCTCCGTCCGGTCCGAGGATCAATCCCTGGATGGAACGTTTTGCATATGGTTCCGGTGTATTTACTACGCCAAGATCATACAGGAAATGATGCCAGAATCTGGAGTAGATCATATGTCTGGTAACGTGTTCCATACCACCATTGTACCAGTCAACAGGCATCCAGTATTTCAGTTTGTCCATATCTGCCAGTGCATTTGCATTGTGCGGATCTGTGTATCTTAAGAAATACCAGGAAGATCCTGCCCACTGAGGCATGGTATCTGTCTCACGTTTCGCTGCAGCACCGCATTTCGGGCATGTGCAGTTTACGAAAGAATCAATCTTTGCAAGTGGGGACTGTCCGTCTTCACCCGGCTCGAAGTCCTTTACATCCGGCAGGCGCAGCGGAAGTTCGTTCTCCGGAACTGCCACAACACCGCAGTTCGGGCAGTGGATAAGCGGGATTGGCTCACCCCAGTATCTCTGGCGGTTGAATGCCCAGTCTTTCATCTTATACTGAACACCGGCTTTACCGATTCCTTTTTTCTCCAGTTCTTCCAACATACGCTCAATAGAATCTTTCTTCTTTGCATATCCGTTCAGGAAATCGGAGTTTACCATTTCGCCGTCGCCTGTATAGGCTTCTTTGGAAATATCTCCGCCTTTGATAACTTCGATAATGTCGATGCCGAATTTCTTCGCGAAATCATAGTCACGCTGGTCGTGAGCAGGTACTGCCATGATAGCGCCTGTACCATATCCCATCATTACATAGTCAGCAATGTAGATCGGGATTTTCTTACCGTTAACCGGGTTGATTCCCTCAAGTCCCTGGATTCTCACACCTGTTTTATCTTTTACAAGCTGAGTTCTCTCAAACTCTGTTTTCTTCGCACACTCATTACGATATGCAGTGATCTCATCCATGTTTGTGATTTTATCTGCATATTTGTCAATGATCGGATGTTCCGGTGCGATTACCATGAATGTTACACCAAACAGAGTATCCGGTCTGGTTGTATAGATTTCAAGTTTCTCATCGATTCCGTCAACATCGAAGTTAACGAAAGCACCTTTTGATTTGCCGATCCAGTGGATCTGCTGCTGTTTTACATTATCCGGATAATCTACATCTTTCAGACCTTCCAGAAGCTTATCTGCATACTGGGTGATCCTTAAATACCATACATCTTTGGATTTCTGAACAACATCGCTGTGGCAGATATCACATTTACCGCCCTGGCTGTCTTCATTGGAAAGGACTACTTTACAGTGCGGACAGTAGTTAACCAGTGTTCTGTCTCTGAATACAAGACCTTTTTCAAACATTTTCAGGAAAATCCACTGTGTCCATTTGTAGTAGTCTTCATCTGTTGTATCGATCACACGGTTCCAGTCAAAAGAAAATCCAACTTTCTTTAACTGGTTTGAGAATCTCTTGATGTTCTCATCTGTGATGATACGTGGATGTGTTCCGGTCTTTACCGCGTAGTTCTCTGTCGGGAGACCAAATGCATCAAATCCGATCGGGAAAAGTACATTATAGCCTTCCATACGACGTTTTCTGGAAATAACCTCCAGACTGGAATATGCTTTGATATGTCCTACGTGCATACCGGCACCGCTTGGATATGGGAACTCTACCAGACCATAGAATTTAGGTTTGTCACTGTTATCTTTGGCTTCGAAGACTTTGGCCTCTTCCCATTTTGCCTGCCACTTAGGCTCGATCTTTTTAAACAAGTATTTCATCTCTATACTTCCTCCAACATTTTGCTGTATGTGAACTACCCGGCAACAGAGTTACCAGGGCATCTGACTTAAGGCGAGATACCGTCTTTTTCAGGGGTGCGTCCATGACACCACTACTGTTTGCTCCACTGAGCTACACAGCTGCTTTTATTATTTCCGGCGGTTTCAGTCCGATTATGGACATCTTATCCTAAAAATTTATTTTAATTCAATAAAGGCTGTTTGTCAATGTAACGTTTCGCTGTATCGAGTGTTTTTGCTTTACAAATGGCACTTATTTCGCATTTTCGAGTAATACACCACTAGAGTGTGTCTGAAAAATCATTCCCGCAAATTGTGACGCACATCTTGCAGAAAGCCTTTTTCAGACACACTCTAGTTCTGTCAACAAAACGTAAAAAACAGGACATTCCGCATCTCTGCAAAATGTCCTGCCATTTTTATTTCTTAGCTATATTTTAATTACTGCGCTAACACAAATTACTGCTCTGTCAGTAATTACCCTTTTTTATTCTTCAGCTTTATCCACTTTGCTTGCTCTTGCTTCGATTTCTTTTGCCTGAATATCGTTCGGAGCCTGCTCGTAGCGTGCGAATTCATAGGAGAATTCTCCGCTTCCGCCTGTCATGGAGCGCAGATCTGTGGAATATCCATAAATCTCAAGCTGTGGAACATCTGCCTCAATAATGGTATTGCCCTGATGATCAGGAGTCATACCAAGAACACGGCCACGACGTTTGTTCAGGTCGCCCATAACATCACCGGTAAATTTATCCGGAACAGTTACTTTCATAGATACGATTGGCTCTAAGAGTACAGGTGATGCATCCATAAAGCCTTTCTTAAATGCAAGAATCGTTGCCATCTTGAATGCCATTTCTGAGGAGTCTACCGGATGATAAGATCCATCATATAAGGTAGCTTTCACACCAACTACAGGATATGCAGCCAGAGGTCCTTTTAATACGCATTCCTGAAGACCTTTCTCAACTGCCGGGAAGTAGTTCTTCGGAACTGCACCACCAACTACAACCTGTTCAAATTCATAAGGTGTCTCCAGATCGCCTGATGGCTCGAAACGCATCTTAACATGTCCATACTGTCCATGTCCACCGGACTGTTTCTTATGTTTACCCTCTACATCTGCATTCTTACGGATCGTCTCGCGGAACGGAACCTTCGGTTTGCTCAGCTCAACATCTACTTTGTATCGTTCTTTTAATTTATTCATAACGATATCGAGATGCTGATCACCGATACCATAGATAAGGCTCTGACGGTTTGCACTGTCATTTACTACACGAAGTGTCTTGTCTTCACTCATCATCTTCGCAAGTGCCTGGGAAATCTTATCCTCATCACCCTTCTTCACTGCTTTAAATCTCTTACAGGTATATGGTGTGGAAAGGAGTGCCTTCGGATAAAGAATCGGATTTGCTTTTGTCGCAAGGCTGTCACCAGTCTGTACGCTGTTTAATTTGGCAATTGCACCAATATCACCGGCATGAAGTTCCGGAACCTCGATCGGTTTGGATCCTTCAAGTACATATAATTTATTCAGACGTTCTTCTTCGCCTTTCTCTACGTTTAATAAAGTGTCATCGGATTTGATAACACCGGAGCATACTTTAATAAGAGAATATTTGCCAAGGAACGGGTCTGCAATTGTTTTCCACACATATGCGGATTTCACTTTCGTGAAGTCGTAGTTTGCTTCAAAGATCTCATTTGTCTTCTGAGCGATTCCGTTGCAGGAGCGTTTGTCCGGGCTTGGGAAATATCCGCAGATATCATCCAGTAAGTTGGATACACCGCGAAGATTGATCGGTGAGCCCATGCATACAGGTACGATAGATGCTTCCTGTACGTTCATTGCAAGTGCTGCGGAAACCTCTGTTACTGAGAATGTATCACCTTCAAAATAACGGTCCATGAATTCCTCGCTGGTCTCTGCAACAGATTCCATAAGGATATCGTGATATTTCTCCAGATATTCATCCAGGTATTCAGGAATCGGGCATTCCTCTTTCTTACCTTTATCTATGTACTTACGTCCTGCCTGTTTTACAACATTTACATATCCTACAAATTTGCCGTCTTCACGAATCGGGAAGTGAAGCGGTGCGATCTTCTTGCCGTAGAGTTCAGTGAGCTGTTCTACTACTTTACGGTAGCTGACATCATCTACGTCCATATCTGTGACAAAGATCATTCTCGGAAGTTTATATTTCTCGCATAAGTTCCATGCCTTCTGTGTTCCAACCTGAACGCCTGCTTTACCGGAAACTACAATGATCGCTGCATCTGCTGCGCTTACTGCTTCTTCTACTTCGCCTACGAAATCGAAATATCCGGGAGTATCCAGCACATTGATCTTTACCTTATCCCATGGTACCGGGATCAATGTGGTAGAAATGGAAAAATGTCTCTTAATCTCTTCTTTGTCATAATCGCTGACAGTATTTCCGTCTTCTACTCTTCCGAGACGGTTAGTCATTCCTGCTAAGTAAGCCATTGCTTCTGCCAGTGTAGTTTTGCCAGCGCCCCCATGACCTAAAAGGACTACATTTCTAATTCGGTCAGTTCTAAATACATCCATGTTGCGTACCTCCCTGTTTGTCTGTTATGTTATTGCCGCCTGTAACGTCCGCAGCAACGACATGGCTATATATTACTAAATTTTTTTATATTTTTCAAGTATTTTATGAAATTTTAACATCTTTTTTTGCGAACTTCTTGTAAATTGATGAGCATTTTATATATTTTCAGTAATTTTCACGGATCTCGACTGTGAATTTTATCTCAAACGTGCAGCTGGCTGACTGATTTTGATTGTACGAATATTTATAATGCATCGTTTTTTCAGTTGACTATAGCAGTCCTAGAGCGTGTCTGAAAAAGGCTTTCTGCAAGATGTGCGTCACAATTTGTGGGATATTTTGCCCGGATGAGGGCGCCGTAGCGGGCTACGGCAACTGAATTCGGGTGAAATATCCCGCAAAATGGGGCGTGTAGATTGCGGGAATGATTTTTCAGACACACTCTAGTAATCAGAGTGCGAAAGACATGGAAGATATCTGCATATGATACGGCGTTCGCTTTGTCGCTTTAAATTATTTATGTATAAAAGTGCCGTATGAATTGACTTTTCAAATCATATCCTTTAAAATAGTAAATTATGAAATCATGTAACTGTTCCGTATTTTCACAGTTACGAATAATGTTACCTGAAAGGATGCAAAAACCACTATGAAAACTATCGGTTTTATCGGTCTCGGACTGATTGGCGGATCAATTGCCAAGGCCATCCGAAAATACCATGAAGACTACCGACTTCTTGCTTATGATCAGGATCGGGAAACACTTGCTGCAGCAGTAAGCAGCAATATGATCGATGCTGTATGCGAAGAACATGATGAACGTTTCAGGAGCTGCGATTATATTTTCCTGTGTGCTCCTGTAGAATTTAATGTAAAATATCTTGAATATTTCAAAGACAATATCGGTCCTGACACGATCCTCACAGATGTTGGAAGTGTCAAGGGCATTATCCATAAAGAAGTAGAACGTCTTGGAATGGAATCCCGTTTTATCGGAGGTCATCCAATGGCCGGTTCTGAGAAGACCGGATTCGAAGCTTCCAGTGACCGTCTGATTGAGAATGCTTACTATATTATTACTCCGGGCGGTGAAGTTGCACTGGAACGCCTGACAGATTTCACAGAGATGATTTCTTCCCTTGGTGCGATCCCGATGGTCCTTACAAGTGAAGAACACGATTTCATCACTGCCGGAGTCAGCCATCTGCCTCATATTATCGCTTCTGCACTGGTAAATCTTGTCAATATGCTGGACAGTGAGCAGGAATATATGAAAACGATTGCAGCCGGAGGTTTCCGTGATATCACACGTATTGCTTCTTCTTCTCCAATTATGTGGGAGCAGATCTGTGTGGAAAATAATCAGAATATCTCCAATGTTCTGGATGACTACATCCGCCTGCTGGTTCAGATCAAATGTTTTGTGGATAACAAGGACTCCAGGAGTCTGTATCAGATGTTTGCAAGTTCCAGGGATTACCGTGATTCTATTGATGTGGTAGACAATGGTCTGCTGAAAAAGGCTTATGTCCTGTATCTTGATATCGCGGATGAGGCCGGCGGTATTGCTACGATTGCCACTATCCTTGCGATGGAGAAGATCAGCATTAAAAATATCGGTATCATTCACAACCGTGAATTCGAGGAAGGTGTCCTCAAAATTGAATTCTACGACGGAATCTCTATGGAAAAGGGTGCCGCACTCCTTAAGAAAAGAAATTATATTATCTACGAGCGCTAAACAGATCACCCTTTGACATTCATTTTAAAAATATTTTGTCAAAAGCAGATTGCTATAAATAGCTGCAGGGAAATACAGAAATATTATAAAAACAGGCAGGAATCAAACATGGAAATAAAAAAACAGACAAACCTCAGAGGAGAACTCACTGTACCCGGAGATAAATCCATTTCCCATCGTGCAGTCATGTTCGGTTCTCTTGCACAGGGTACTACAAAGATCACACATTTTCTTGAGGGAGCTGACTGTCTCTCTACTATCTCCTGTTTCCGGAAAATGGGAATCGATATTGAAAGAAATGCTTCCGAAATCCTCGTTCATGGAAAGGGACTTCACGGACTCAGTGCTCCGTCTGAAACTCTGGATGTGGGAAACAGCGGGACTACCACAAGACTGATCTCCGGAATTCTGGCAGGACAGTCTTTTATCAGCGAATTAAACGGCGACGCTTCCATTCAGTCCCGTCCAATGAAAAGGATTATGACTCCTCTTCTGTCTATGGGCGCTGATATCGTAAGTCTGAGGGGCAATGGATGCGCACCTTTGCGTATTACAGGAAAGCCTTTACATGCCGCTCATTATCAGTCACCGGTTGCTTCCGCACAGGTAAAATCCTGCGTGCTTCTGGCTGGTATGTATGCAGATGGGATCACCAGCGTTACTGAGCCGGTACTTTCCAGAAATCATACAGAGATCATGCTGAATTATTTCGGCGCAAATGTGACTTCCCAGGGAACAACTGCTTCTATTGAACCGGAACCTGTACTGAACGGACGCGAGATTAAAGTTCCCGGAGATATTTCTTCTGCTGCTTACTTTATCGCAGCAGGGCTTCTTACTCCCGGAAGTGAGATTCTTCTTAAAAATGTAGGCATTAATCCAACCAGAGACGGAATGCTTCGTGTATGCAAGGCTATGGGGGCTGATATTACTCTGCTGAATGCAAGTACAGAGGGTGAGCCTACCGCTGACCTGCTGATCCGCACAAGCAGTCTTCACGGAACCACTGTTGAGGGTGAGATCATCCCCACACTGATCGATGAAATCCCGATGATCGCTGTGATGGCAGCTTTTGCAGAGGGGACTACTGTTATCAGGGATGCACAGGAGCTGAAGGTAAAAGAATCTGACCGTATCGCAGTGGTAACAGAAGGGCTGAAACGCATGGGAGCTGATATTCAGCCGACTGATGACGGAATGATCATCCATGGAGGAAAGCCACTTCATGGTGCCGAGATCAATTCTTATCTTGATCACCGTATTGCCATGTCCTTTGCTGTTGCAGGTACAATTTGTGACGGTACACTTACTATCAAAGATGGGGACTGCGTTAAAATTTCCTATCCGGAATTCTATGAAGATCTGTACTCTCTCGGAAAATAGCAACTGTCATTTATAATTATGCTGCTGTCAACATATCATTTTTTTATGTTTGTTGACAGCAGCATAATTTTTACTGTTCACCTGTAATATCCCGCAAGATGTTTTTTTATCCTGCATATCTTTTATCTTTCTGTACATACTTTTCATAACAAAGCATAATTTGCAATTCCTATTTACAGTATCTTCATACTCTCTCAGATTGTATTTTTATAGATACTTGATAAATTTTATCCAAAATAGTCTTTTCTTTTTCCGATAAATCGGTTATAATATGAATCGTCAGAAGATTGTTATTATTTTAACATTATTCGATTTGTTTTACTATAGCAGGATTTCACACTCTGATGGTCTGGATTAAGATGCATTATTTATGAGGATTGCTATAAACACTGATATTATAATTTTCACGGTGAGTATACCATACAGGTATACAGCCAGAGAGGAGCTAACATTTATGAAAATCTTATTTTACGGCACAAAAAACTACGACGAAGAATTTTTCGAGAAGCTTCTTCCTTCCTATCCGGGAATTACAATTAAATTTACTGAAGCAAATATTCACGAAGAAACTGCTTCCCTTGCAAAAGGATATGAGGCAATCTGCGCTTTTGTAAACGCTGATCTGAGCACTCCTGTTATCGAAGAGCTGAATGCTCAGGGTGTAAAACTGATCCTTATGCGCTGCGCAGGATATAACAATGTAGATCTGGAAACTGCTCACAAATTCGGAATGAAGGTTCTGCGTGTTCCGGGATATTCTCCGGAAGCTGTGGCTGAGCATGCAATGGCACTTGCGCTGACCGCAAACCGCCACACACATAAAGCATACATCAAATGCCGCGAAAACAACTTCTCTTTAAGTGGTCTGATGGGACTTAATTTCTATCAGAAAACTGCCGGAATCATTGGTACCGGGAAAATTGGCCAGGCAATGGCAAAAATCTGCAAAGGTTTTGGTATGAGAGTTATCGCTTACGATCTTTTCCCGAATAAGAACCTGGATTATCTGGAATATGTATCTCTGGATGAGCTTCTGGCAACCAGTGATCTCATCAGTCTTCACTGCCCGCTTACAGAAGAAACCAAACACATCATCAATGAAGAAACTATCGCCAAAATGAAAGATGGTGTAATTCTTGTAAACACTTCCCGCGGCGGCCTGATCAAGACAGAGGACCTGATCTCCGGAATCCGTGATCATAAGTTCTTTGCAGTAGGACTGGATGTTTATGAAGAAGAAACTGATTTCGTATTCGAGGATATGTCCGAGCGTATTCTGCAGAGCTCCATTACCCAGCGTCTGCTCTCCTTCCCGAATGTAGTGATGACTTCTCATCAGGGATTCTTTACAAAAGAAGCACTGACTAACATTGCCGAGACTACTCTCGAAAATGCGAAAGCATTTATGGATGGGAACGAACTGAAGAACGAGGTTCTTTCCTGATAATTACAATAATTACAGAAATATGATCAGGGGGCTGTCGCAATAATAATTCCAGCGACAGCCCCCTTGTGATTATTTTTCAGTTTTCGTTTTAGTTTCTGATTTCGTTGTATCTGCAGAATCTGATGTTTCAGTTTTATCCGCAGATTTTTTTGCAGAAGAATCTGAAGTTTCTGCTTTATCTGTATTTTCCGTTTTATCTGTAGTTTCTGTTGCATCTGTAGTATCTGTAATGCCAGCGGTTTCTTCCTCAGGCTCATCAATCTGTTTCATATCCTCGTCAGAAGTATCTGCATCCATTTCATTCAGCTCTTCTTCTGTCAGCGGTTCAAGATCATCCTGATAAATTTCCTTATTTGTAATATCATCTTCTGACTTCTTCCCACATCCGGCAAGACCGATGGATGCCAGAAGCATTCCTGTAATCATAAAGTATTTTATTTTTTTCATTTTAATCATCCTTTCGTCTGTTCCACATAACACAAATGGTGTTTCATTTTCAGATAATATTTATTCTGCTGTTCTCAATCTGCCTGCCAGATCTTTTATTTCCTGTATGATATCTTCTCTGTCTCTGACCGGCACTTTGTCTGTACGGTTTACATATACAGTCCCCAGACTGTCACAGCTCATCTGACGAAGCAGCATCTCTGCCGTACTTTCCGCTTTTTCTCTGGGTCCGATACTTCCTGCTGTCAGCAGAACTGCTCCTGTTTTCTTCTTAGGAACAGGTTCTTCTTTACGGATATATCTTGCACTGAAATAGGTCTGCAGTCTGCTCATCACAGCAAGAAGCATTCCCGTAACCTCCTCAAAATATACAGGAGATGCCATAATAATATGGTCACATTCTTCAATGTACGAAAGAACCCCCTGCCATTCATCTTTGACTGCGCATCCTGCATGGTCAAAACACCATCTGCAGTCTATACACGGTCGGATATCTGCCCTGTAGGCATTAACCACCTTAAAATCCCCTCCAAGATTTTCCTGCAGAGTCCGGATCATATATGCAGTTTCACCGTTCTTTCGCGGTGAACCGTTGAATATCAATGTTTTCATCTTTATTTTTCCTCATATTCTTTCCTGAGAAGTGCCATCTCACGTACCCATCTCTCATTATCTTTGAGTGCTTTCAGAGCATATTTCATATGTTTTAGGATAACACATCTCATTCTTTGTCTGTAATATTTATGTAACCTTTTGTCATGGTCTTATAACAAAAATACGGTTTTATGAAAAGACTTATTTCTTGACGATTCTGTGAATTCTCTATATACTTTGAATATATCCTATAGCAATTACGATTTATTTTTTGTTAATTCTGATCATCTGTTCAGATATTTTAACTGCCCGGTCTCTTTAATATTTTTTTAAATACTATATCTCTAATCTATTATAAACGAAAGCGAGAACTATACATATGAGCCTACAATCCAACAAGCGAAGCCAGACGAAATCTTCTTCTGCACGCAGGAAAGACATCTACAAAAAATCAAAATACTATCAGGAAAAAAGGCAAAAATTGCTGATTGCAACAGGTATCGGTATCTTTGTTCTGGTTTTTATACTTATTCTGGCAGGTATCCGCGGATGCAGCAACTATATGAGTTCCAGACAGGCAGCAGCCAAAAAAACTGTTTCCATGAACGCTTCTAAGGACAACAGCCAGAAAGCATCCTCAGATTCTCAGAACACGGATTCCTCCAATGCTACAGTATCTTCTCCTGTTTCTCTGACACTCAGTGTTGCCGGTGACTGCACTCTTGGCACAGATGAAACTTTTGATTATGATACCAGCTTAAATGCTTATTATGAAAATTACGGTGCAGATTATTTCCTGCAGAATGTAAAAGATATTTTCTCCACAGATGATCTGACTATTGCAAATTTTGAGGGAACACTCACCGATTCTGATGAACGAGAGAATAAAACATTTGCATTTAAAGCACCCGCATCCTATGCCTCTATTCTGACAGGCGGATCTGTAGAAGCCGTAAATACCGCTAACAATCACAGTCATGATTACGGTGATCAGAGTTTCAATGATACTCTGGCAGCACTGGATGATGCAGGAATCGTTCATTTCGGATATAATGAAACTGCTGTTATGGATGTAAAGGGAATCAAAGTGGGATTAGTTGGTATCTATGAACTGTACGACCATCTTGAACGCGAGCAGCAGTTAAAAGACAATATTGCAAAAGTAAAGGCAGACGGGGCGCAGCTGATCGTAGTGATCTTCCACTGGGGTAATGAAACGGAAACCGTTCCGGACAGCAACCAGACAACACTTGGACGCATCGCGATCGATGAAGGCGCTGATCTTGTATGCGGACATCATCCGCATGTACTTCAGGGCATTGAAACTTATAAAGGCAGGAATATTGTATACAGCCTTGGAAACTTCTGCTTCGGCGGCAACAGTTCTCCAAGTGATATGGATACCATGATCTACCAGCAGACCTTTACTATTGATGCCGATGGGGTAAAAAAAGATAACGTGACCAATATCATTCCCTGCTCCATTTCTTCTGCCGCCTATGATGGATATAATAATTATCAGCCAACTCCAGCAGAAGGTGATGAGGCAACAAGAATTCTTGGAAAAATCAATGAGCGGAGTTCCTGGATTTCTACTGCAGAAGGCAGTACTTTTACTGCAAAATATAACAGTAATAATGACTCCCAGAGCAGTTCTGCAGATACAGCTGCTTCAGATAGCGATATCGTTGATATGAACAGTTCAGCTTCAGATAACACAGACGCAGAGACATACGACGAATCCTATGATACCGATAATTCGGACGCCGAATAAATGGAGCCTTCATTCATCCAAAATCACATCAATACTTCAAAAGAGCTGAAAAATCCAGTTAAGGACTTCTCAGCTCTTTTTTATATTTTTACTATGCTTTTATCAGGCAGATAAAAGCATCCTCTTCGCTACTTGCTCATAACCAGATAATTGATTGATATAATTATTTGGGTGACATTATATGATAATCATAGCATCCCGCATGTTAATGGCAGGTAACCAGAATCTAACATTTGTTAAATATATATAAGGAAGCATTTAATCTTCCTTATATTCTATAACATCCTCTATCTTGCAATGAAGAGCTTTGCAGATCCTGTCGATCTGTTTTAAGTTGACTGGCTCGTTTTTCCCCATACTGGCAATGGTTCCGAAGCTTAAACCAGTCATATTTTTTAAATCCCCCTTATTCATGCCCTTATTGATAAGGGTATGCCAGAGGGGAGTATATGAAATCATCTATTTTCCTCCCAGTTTAAAATTTTCAAAGCCCGGATACGGTTCGAACGTCTCTGCGTACTGAGTTTCGTCTTCTTCCGTCCACTCAGGTTCATCATCTTCCTCGTCCTCATAGACGCAACCTGGGGCATCCTCATAGATTCCGTCTTCATATTCAGTTACCCACTCGCCATCCACGAAACAATCGCATCCGGTTGCATGGATGAATCCAACTCCGTCCTCGAAGCGATCGAGAGGCATGTTTTTAAGTTGCATTCTTCTTGTAGCTTTACCAGCTACAGATTCCGTTTTATTCATAGTGTTTCCTCCTCTGATTTGTCTGTTTTTATCTGTCTTTATTATATAGTCTTGTTTAATGTATGTCAAGCTTTTGTTTCATTATATTGAATTTTTTCTCTATAATTTTAGAAATTTTCTCTAGTAAACTATTGACATGTACGGTACATATGGTAATATACAAACATAAACAGCAGAACAAACATTCGCATAGACGGTGCGAGGTTTGAAAGATAATAGGAGGAAAATGATATGTCAGAACTTTTAAAGAAACAGAAATTTGGAGTCGAGGTAGAATTTACAGGAATAACAAGAACCATGGCCGCTGAGGCTGTTGCAGAAATCCTCGGAAGTCATGCTACCGGACCTGATCGCACTTGCTATCGTACTTATACGATTCGAGATAGCAAAAGAAGAATTTGGAAAGTAATGAGAGATTCAAGTATTTGTCCAGTTAGAAAAGCGGGACGTGAATTGATGGATGAATATAGAGTTGAATTTGTAACACCGCCACTTAATTATGAAGATATTGAAACGCTTCAGTCAATAATCCGTAAATTCAAAGAACTCGGCGGAGTACCTCACAGCAGTTGCGGAATACATATTCATGTTGACGGCGCCAATCATACCGCCACTTCTCTCAGAAGACTGGTAAATTTCTTTTTCAGCAGACAGGAGATTATCTACGATGCTCTTGCAGTAGGAAGTAGAAAAGACAGATGGTGCAAGCCGGTATGTAAGGATTTACTGGATACAATGAAAAAAGAAAAGGATCTTGATGCAAGAAAAGTTGAAGAAATCTGGTACAGCAGTGCGAACGATCAGTATCATGGTGGTATTGATCATAGTCATTATAATTCAACAAGATACCACGCCCTGAATCTTCACAGCTTCTTCCAGAAAGGCACAGTCGAATTCAGACTTTTTAACAGCACTCTTCATGCCGGAAAAATTAAAGCATACATCCAGTTTGTCCTTGCTCTTTCAGCATGGTCTATCGAATCCTCAGACAAAATAGTATTCCGATCAATGAATGGATACACTGCAGAGAAAAAAGTCACACTGATGTATAATATTTTAACAAATCGCCTTGGTCTTTACGGAGATGAATTCAAGACCTGCAGGTTACACATGATGAAACAGCTCAGAAAAAATGCAGAAGCTTCCCATGCAGCTTAATACATTGCAGTATAAAGAGAGGGTTTTCGCCCTCTCTTTAGTTGTAGATTGTTGCAGCAATCTACTTGTCGTTAGATTTCTGTGTCCCCTGGCGAGTGTGGGTAATGGAAGATTCCTTGTTTGGTACCCTAATTATCAATTCGTCCAGCTCACAATCAAGTGCTTCGCAAATTAAATCAAGGTGCTCAAGGCTAACCCTTTCCGTGAGCTCGTGGTACAACTCATTGATAGTGTTCGGTCGAATCCCTGTCGCCCGTGCCAGATCTGCCTGAGTAAGTCTTAGCTCCCCAAGCTTTTTCGACAGTAAAATTTTTATCATGCCATTGCTCCTTCCGTTATAAATTACCACTTTATGGTAATACATGACGGAATTTGTTAGATTATATCGTTTTTAGCTATATCCTATCGAATTTGTGTAAGAAATCTAACATGCGAAGCTTATATAGGTTACCATAACAGTTGTGTAAAATATAGCGGTAATATATGGAAGGAACTATCATTGACAATACCACACAATGTGTGGTATATTTTTTATGAAAGGAGTGAACGCTTTGACTATTACAGAAATGAGAAATTATATAGGAATCTCCAGAGCAGAGTTCTCCAGGCGCTATAACATTCCGCTCCGCACACTTGAATCGTGGGAAGCAGGAGTTCGAACTCCGCCAGAATATGTTCTGGATTTATTAGAAGAGTCCGTCAGGAGAACAGATATCATAGAAGTAACGTTTGTATATGATACACTTCTTGGAGAAGGCAAAATCCGTCCATGGTCCAAAGATTTGGATGACCAATACGGCGCCGATCAAGCAGCGTATAAAACCGTGTTAAATATTGCCGATAGATTCCGGGAAAGGTATCCTAATTGCGAATGGGAGGATGAAGATGTGGATTATATTGACGCAATAGAAGGTTTTGCTACGAGCCTCTTAATAGCAACGTTGGGAAAAGGAGCGGCGAATGAGTAGAGGAATGGGAATCCGAGAAAAGCAAATGTCCGGATTATGTGAGACAGCTGTTAGAGCGAGCTGTCTTAGAAGATTCAAATAAGTAATATCAAAAGGAACTCCATTTACAGAGTTCCTTTTGATGTGATATATTTTAATGTGATTTTAGAAGACACCGTCTGTTTTAAATCAACTTCTTGAAATATCCGGCCGGAACAAATTCTCTTACGAATCCTTCTGTCGGATGTGGAATCCGGATAAAATACCACTTTTTACCATTTACGGTTTCGGTGTATTTCATCACATCTACAACCGCATTCTTTTTAATCACCGGGAACATTTTTGCCTGAGTCTTGCCGGCTGCACTGTAGCATTTGCAATCCTTTGTGAATCTCGCTACATAGGCTACTGCGTTCTGCTTCTTTTCTGTGTCAGAAGCGGAGAAAATATTCCCTCTATACCTGAGCACACAATTCCAAGGATAATTCCGATAGCTCCGGATCAAAAACTCCTTGCCAGTCTGATCTCCCGGTTTGCCTCCATGAGCGGTACCTTTCTCGTTAATTGAGGCTTCTACCTCTTTGCCATTTCCACAATACATGGCTACATGATGCGCTTCATTCAGCAGCACGTCTCCTCTGAGTAGACCAGATCCGGTTGCTACGTTAACTTTGCTCGTTACGTCTACAAATCCATTTTTCAGAAATACATTCTTCATGTCTCCTGTGTATGTAGCACCGCCAGACTTAACCGGAACTCCGGCGTTCTGCCACGCCTGAATCACAGCAGATGAACAATCGTAATCTCCCTTTTCTCCCCAGCGGTAGTCCTGATCGTAACCATGGGAATCATCTTTCGCCCATGTCTCCATCTGTCTTATTGCTTTTTCTGTCTTAGTCATTGCAATACCTTCTTTCTCTGTGTTATCAGCATATGTATGAATCATGTTTATGACAGCTTTCTGCCTGTCTGTGTAATCCCCTACCTGGTTCGGCGTCGGGTCTGCCGGATCCCGGCACAGTGTTACATAAATCTTGTCTGCAGTATATGGTTCCGGAGTTTTAGACAAGATTCTTTTCAATGCATCAAAGCCACCTTGATGTAGGATATTGATACATTCCATCATGGCAGAATCTTCCATGGTTCCATATGCTTTTTCAATGATCGGAATATACGCTTGTATCTGGTCTTCCATGTACTGATCCTGGCATTTCTTCCCCAGGTCAGTGCTGATAATGTCTACAATACATTTTCCTTTCGCAGATTCTGCTGTTACGGCGTATGTATCCCAGCTCTTCATCAGCAGGTCTTTTTCCATACCTGCATTATCCATGTCTTTGAATAACTTCGGGTTTGCTCTCTGAATCCGGTATAACAGTTCTTTTGCTTCTCCTGCGTACCACTGGCCTGCACCGATGGTAATTGCAATCTCATTGTCACAGTTCGCCCCTGCACCGGCGAAACAGGAATAATCCTGTCTGCCATATACCTGATCTCCGGATTCCACTGCGTACAGTATTTTTCTCAATACAGTTATATTTTGCTTATCCATAAGTCCACCTCGCAAAAAGGAGCCTTAAAACAGGCTCCTAACTACTCATTCTTATTCGGGAGTTTGATCTGTCCAAGTGACTGAATGACTTTATCATATCCAACCATTGCAGACAGCCATGAAAGCAGGATCAGCGCAATAAGGTATACTGCCATCTTGCTGTTTATCTGCGCATCCATCAAAATAATATATCCGCTTCCTACGAGCACTGATAAAACTACAGCCACTCCTCCTGCAAGGAAATTTGCCTTGTAGGTTTTTTTCGACTCTTCAAGCAACTTCTTGATTCCTTCAGTGAATAACCCTGTAAGAATCGATACGATCATAAGTAACAATAAAAAGCATTCTAATGTCATAAATTATCCTCCTCATCTATGTTCCCGACATTCATGTCGGAATCATTTTGTTCTCGTCCTTCTTTTTCATCCTGTTTCTGCCATTTCCGATCCTGCTGTTTGTCTTTGTTTGTTCGGATCCAACCGCATATGCCGCACTCTCCAATCGTTGCCGCCACAACTGCGCAGGCATATGTTTCCGGCATGCTATCGCACTGCCTGTACAGCAAGATCATCTGCCAGTTGAACCATATAAAAAAAGCGCCGACAAACATCAGCACCAGGTTCAATGTTCCGACTTTTTTTACAGTCGTAACTATCTTTTTTAATCTTTTTTTCATTTTACCTGCCGCCTCCAGTGTTTACAGAAAAGAATGTTCGTCACTACATTTATCATAAATCTTCCTGATATTCGAAATCGAATGAACTGCTTTTCCATTTGGAAAGTGAGGATGATCGCTACAATAATTTTCATAAGTATCAATATCTTCAATAATCTGGTCAAAATGTTCCTCTGTATGTTTTACATCATGCTTAACCTCATCATTAAATCGAATAATTCTGTAACGTGCATTCTTAGCGTTTCCCTCCTCGATTTTGTCCATGACTTCTTTGTTCAGTACGCGACCAATTGATCGTCCCAATGCTGTCCAAGGATTTACCTTGATTGGCGCTACCTGTACTAATGTAAGAACAACAAAAAGGATTCCCCCACCAGCTTCAAAAATCTCTTTTAACGTCATTTCAATACCTCCGTATTTAATTTCTAAAACTTCTATATTGCTCTTACGGCGGGCTTCTTTGGCTACACATAGTTTTACCTCCATTAAAAAAAGAGCCTGCTCAGGCCCTTTTTATGACATCAATTCTTCATCATCTGCTTCGACATACTTTCTACAATGAAATTCCAATGTATCCATATCCTGTTCAATCTCATCAAGGGTTCTTTCACTCGCCCCCTTATTAAGTAGCAGAAGATCATAAATCAATGACCATTGTTTACTTATTATCTGCAGTTTCGTCATTCTTCCTTTGCCAGTTCTCCCATTCCGGAATCTTCCAGGATTTCTTTTACCTTTGCTTTCAGAAGTCTCGGTACCTCTGCATAAGTTTTCTTTCCAAGCATAATCTGCTGTGCCCATAACATTGCCATCATTTCTTTTCCTCCATCATTCTGTAATAATATAATAAAGTTACTCAACAGTCTCATCATTACTGATATACCAGTTCTGACATCTCAAGAACGCATCCTGTAAGCATTTCGTTCGATGCTTTCAATTCTTCAAATTGCTCTTCCAAGCTCTTTTCGACCTCCGGAACATAGGACATAAACTTCGCAGGGGACGCTCTTACCGTTTCTTCATTGATCTTATCTGCAAACTCCCTGAACTGGTGATAATCATATTCATACATCATCTGCTTTGCAGAGTCTTCCATCTGTCCCTGTTCAATTGTCACTTTCTGCTCATTCAGGCACAGCGTGACATCTACCATGCCATTATTGACAGGCTGCCAGCGCACTTCTGGCTGCCGTGCCATATATTTCGCTTTTTGCATGCTTGCTAATCCTCCTTTTTGCAGCTGCGCAAACAGCATCAATGTTATATTTATCTTTGACGTATTTGGAATCGGTATGTTTAAACCATCCATAATAACTTGTACATTTATAAGCGGTCTGTAACGGGATTTCCATTTTATTTTTCATACAGTACCAAGCAACAGAATACGCTTTCCTTGCCCGTAGAAAGATCTTGCTACGGATTTCTGTGTGTTCCCTATAAATTACATAGCCCATCATGTCTATTGGCTTACCTCGCCTTTCTGCCTTATCCTTTTCTCTGTAACTATCGTATTTATTTCCGGTTTTAATGCGATAATCAATCGGGAATAGGTCTGCATCCGGTTTTATTGTGAGTCCGTACTCTTTCAACAGGTACTTTTCTAACGCCCGAGCCGCCCTCTTAACATCAGCTTCCCGGGCTCCTATGAGCAGGATGTCGTCCATATAGAATATACAGAAAAATACAAGTCTCTTGCTTTCAGTCGTACCATCTCGGTGCTTTCTGGTCTTATGTAGGCTAAGTACATACACATAGGCTTTAGACAGGTAATAATTGCACAGAAACTGTGATAAACCGGAGCCGATATTAAGTCCCTGTTTGTATGTCCCTATCAGAAAGAACACAAGATACAGAAGGACTTCGTTCTTCACATCGTGTTCCAACATACGTTTCAATTTACGGGTATCAACCGATGGATAGCATTTCCTTACATCGCCCTTCCAGGCATACCGAGATTGAGCATATTTCTTTCTGATCTGATGCTCTATTGCTCTTTTGCCTCCGAGTTGTCCTTTTCCTTTGATACTTGCATATTGATGATAGCCCAGTTTTCTTCTCCAGAGTTCATCCAGTCCTTCGCTGGCTATTTCGTCAAGAATAAGCTGTTTTACACTCTCCACTCCGATTTCTCGAAACTTTCCGTTTATTCCATCTCGCCGCCAACCATACTGAATAGGTTCTACTTTCAACTCTCTGTTCTGGATTTCATATCTGAGACTTTCTGCCACTGTACGGATCAGACCGGATACCATGAGATCTCTTTCGTCTGTGTCTCGAAGTAATCGTTTCATAGCCTGCAAACTCATTGAACTTGTGCGACCATGCAGATACTTTGCCACATCTGGCCGTTTCCATTTTTCGTCAAGTGCTTCATAAATTGGATCTTCAATAAAATCATCTGCTAAAATATTTACATTCTTGCAGCATTTCTTCATAAAGGCATTTTCCTTTCTGTGTGATTCAGGGACTTTCGGTTGTCTACTAGTCCCGGCTGGCAGCGCCCCTGCCAGTCTCCCCTTCCCACTCTGCAGATGTCAATCTACTTCATGAGAAAGGAATGGCCTTTTATCACGTATTTCGGGTATTCCCAAGTATAGGCTTCTTCAGCCGGCTTATGAGGTCGAGTATCAAATTTTTTATACACAGAAATTGTCGCGAGGATGTTCCACCAGGTATTCCACAGGCCATTGTTGCCATTCACGTACGACGGGCCGGCGATGCCGCCGTTGTTCAGATTGCCGCGCCGGAGGAGCTCCCGGACCCCATAAGTCCTTATATTATTTTTTTTGTTACTTTAAACCGTCTGTATTTTCATACGGTTAAATTCATCATTTTAAAATCATTTGTAGCCATTGGAGGGGACAGCCCCTCTGTCAGGCTGTCGCCTGCCATTCACCCCGTACGGCGTTAGGAGAAAGGGTCGCGAGGAAGTACCACCAGGTATACCACAGGCCACCGTCGCCAACCACGCACGACGGGCCGGCGAAGCCGCCGTGGCGCAGATTGCCGCGCCGGAGGAGCTCCCGGGCTGACTTTTGGCCAGCCGAAGGAGTGCTTCCTGTATGCCATCCATCTGCCCAATAAGCTTTATCGCCACCGCCATATGTCACTGGATACATAACTCCTTTACCAAAATCAACCATCTGCTCTTTGATAAATTTCCACGCATTGTCCGTTGCAGGAAAACTTCCAACTTTTGCATACGAACTAATTATTGTATCTGTATTAGTTGTTAGCAATCTGGCATCATCACATCTATAATACGTACAGCTCGTATTTCCATCAGAATCTGTCTCTATAATATGAACAGAGTTTCCAGATACCGAAAGGCCTCCCGGCATAATCTCAATGCCATTAATCTTGCAGATATTCTTTCCATCTGTGTTAGATACTGGACTTCCATCGTAACCTTGTACGGAATCAGTGGATCCTGTCTCCCAATGCATTGCACTTACCTTATAAGTAGTTGCAGTTGTAAATGGAGCAGACACATCCAACACTAAGGCACTATATGTATCGTCTACTTTCTGAATGGCTGTAATTTTTGCGCTATCAACGATATTGTGCATATAATTATTGCCTCTATCGAAGTTAGTGTTCGAACCTGGATTTCCAATGCTGACCGACGAACCAACAACAAAATAATTCGCCTGATCTTTTGTGAGAATTACTCTCTTTGTATTCTCTTCAGCAACCGCAACATTATACTGACTACTGTAAGCTGTGCATCCTCTCATATAGGCCTGCAGATCTTTTGTTCCGTACTTAATCATTGTCAACGCCAGAACCCATGCGGCATCAACATCTGTTTCAAAGCAATATGCCGGACCCTGCTTTCGTGCATATGCAAAATTTGCATACGAAGGTTTGTTTCTGACGGGTTTTCCGTTGGTTACATACGGAACACCATCAATATCCACTGCCGCTCCTTTAGGATGGAGCATCCATCCCTGCACCGTATTGTCTGAACGAACACATTCTTTCATCGGAACATATCCTTCTTCTTTTCGAGGAAGCATGGACCAATGATGCAGCCAGCCATTGTCTTCTGCATTTCGCTCTTTTTTGTAATAGAGTCCCATGTTCATGATTCCACGGTTGACTTTTCCTGTCGTCTTATATCCCGGCATTCCTTCAATTGCGGTAATTTTCTGGTTTCCATCATCATCGAGGATCCAGTTCACTTCAATCGGACGGAATGCTTCGAGAGTTCCAATTTGGTCTTCTCCAGCTGTCGTATTCGTGGACGGTGTGCAGGTAAGACCAGACAGAGCATCTAAACGATTTACCGTGCAGGCCTGTGTAACATCCGGATCAAGTTCTTCTACCGTATAAATTTCTCTAGTACGGCGCATAGCATAGTAGCGCTCAATTGCACTCTCTAAAGTGCCACCAGCTGCATTAATAGCTGCCAGCTGCTCAGCTGCTACGCTTTTAATCCCCTGTGTCTGTGTTGCTGATTCAGCCTGTACGTTTTTAATTTCAGATGCACCTGTATTATTGATCTCAGTTTTTCTCGCATCGATTGTGTCGTTTATAGCTTTCTGAGACGCATCCACCATAGATTTTTTTGTTGCAGTGATTTCATTTTTTATCTCCTCCGCTTTTGTATCTACGGATTTGTTTATGATTTCTATTGCACTCGTTGTCTTTTCAGAAAACGTATTGTCCAGTCCAGCAATTTTATCATTTACATTTTTCTCAGATGTCGCAGCGGATGATGCAGCCTTTTCAGCCGCTCTTTTGTATCCGGCAACAACATCTTTTGCATTCTCTGCATCTCTGGCCGAAGTTGCTGCTGCTCCGGCTGAGTTCGAAGCCGCCTGTGCACTTATTTCTGAAGCCTTTGCACTTGTCTCCGCCTCAGATGCTTTTTCTTTTGCTGTCCGGGCCGCTTCTTTAGTTTCTGTCACTAAGTTTTTGAAATCTGGAGTTGCTTCTCCCGGTACTGAAGAACAGAACCATCTCTCTGTACTTTCGCCAGGAGATGGGCGCACACCAATCGTCCCGTTTTCCAAACATATGTATGAGCCGCCCTCATATGAAACCATATCTAAAAAGTTGTATGTTTTAGAGTCAGAGTAGCTTCCAAGGGGGTTTGTCGTAACATTTCCCATGTTAGTCCACTGGCCACTACCTGTTGTTTTATTCGCCATTAACCTCTATCCCTCCATTTGTATTCGAGCTTAGGGCCGTTAAGTCTAAACTCAATATCCGTTTCTTCTGGATTATTCCGCATAAAGAGGCAAGGAGGCTGAATGTGAAACTCGACAAAACACACATTTCCATCCTCGCCTTTCAGATCAGCTTCCTTGCCCTTTACATAATTGTCGATATCTCCCTTTGCATCTTCCACCTGCCCCGGAATACCCATTACGGCACGCTCTGCCTGACGTGCGTAATATTTTGCGTTATCCGTCAGGCTTTCAGGAATCTCTGCCAAACCAACCGCAAATCTTTCGGCCAGCTTTCCATATTCCTGAACATTCGTGTTCGTTGCATCAAAATATCTCAGAAGCTGTTCAAAATAATTCTTTGCATCCGGTACGGTATCTCCGGAAGTATACCCAGCGTTTACTACGATGATCGCCGCTTTATTTGTGATCATGAAATCGCCCGCCATCACTGACACATAACACACTCCAGAAGTCTTAAAGAAGCTGTCAGGTATATCACACTTATCATCTACAAGCAGTCGCAGCTCTTTCGTGCCCTCTACATTTTCGAAGACAGCAGTTTTCGTAAGATTGTCCCAATCAGAAGAATGAAACTGGAAAACCGCTTCAAATACATTCCGAATGCCTTCCGTTGCAAAGATATTCTTTGTTTTAGAGATCATGAGGTTTTTAACATTAAAGATAACTTCTTGCTTTATCATTTTTAAAACACCTCTCTTTTTTACCATATTTTTTCGATATTATCATTTTTTGTTAGATTATATCGAAAATAGTTATAAGCTATTTAGCATATTCCACTCTGCTTGAGTGATAATGTCAAGCGCCCATTTTTCTGGCACATAATTCTCCATATGCTTATCAATACCGTGTTTCTTGTAATAATTGTTCCAGAAATAGATGTTTCCGAGTGCTCGTGCCTTGTGCATGTTGCAAATATAAGTAGCCCTTGCATCGGGCGTGCCAAATACCTGATAGTTGTATGCAGTACACCATGAGCACCCCTCTGCAACGGGACAATTGAAGCATTCATCCGTGCTCTGTGTTCTCCTGTCAATTTTTTTCAAACGCTCTACGCGGCATCTGTCGCATTCCGTCTGACAGATTCCATGATCTACATCTCCGATTGAATAAGGTTCCTGTTGATTTCCTAAAGAGCTTTCCATGTAGCGCAAACACGGATATATAATGCCTGCCGGATCTACGGCCAGCATAACACCATTCCCACCGCACCAATTTTCAAGATCATCCTCCTGTTTTGGATGGAAGAAGTTTTCCTCGAACAGTGAAATGTAATAATCATTCTCCATATCAAGATTGTGTTCCAAGATATAGTCTGCAAGCTTCTTCAGCTGGTCATAAAAAACCGTTGCATGGATCATCTGCCATCCTTCTTCGTAGATACAATTCGCATTAATCTCGTTATATCCAAGTTTAATCATGTGTGTGATCGCATCATATGTATGCATCACATTCTCGGGAGCTATGGTAACTTTACTGCCCATGTACCCGCCTTTATTTACCCAGTCTTTTGCTGCTGCAATCGCCAAATCGTAGGATGGTCGGCCATCCGGAAACACTCTGCAGGAATCATGTAGCTCTTTATTACCATCAACGGTAACGGAAAAAGACAGTCGATTGTTCCATTTCTGTAAAACCTTCTGTACTTCTGGTTCGAAGTAGCACACACCATTACTGCAGATAGAAAACATTGTTTTCATAAGCCATGGATGATTTAGTTCTATCATCTGGCCAATAGTGTAACTGCAGATTCGATCAATCAGTCCTACTTCCAATAGCGGTTCTCCACCGATAAAGTCAATGATAAGGCCCGGGGAACGCCTTGGATTGATATAATCTCCCATGCCCTTTTCTCCAGTTAACAGAAGATCAATCATCTTCTTTGCCGTATCGAAAGACATTTTCTTTTTGCCCTTATGTGTCTGGTAACAATACTTGCATGCCAAATTGCAGTCATCAGTGACCTGAAATGTAACGGTCTGAGTCAGAATCTTTTCTGTCCCTACCGGTTCGTGCAGCTCAGGATATAACCGGCTCAGTTTTTCAGAATACTGTTCTGTTCTTCTCATTCAATCCCCTCAATTGCACAATTGCACAAAATATCTACTTTTAATTCAGCTGTTTTGTATTCCAGATTCCATCTGATCTTATGACCTTTCAGTGTATCTGGAATATACTTTTGCTCAAGTTCCGTCACAGCCATCTTAAACTGTGCATCCAGCTCCACTCCCTGTTTCTGATACGCCTTAAAAGTTTCACTGTTGACAACGCCAGGATCATCCATATGTGATTCGATGATTCTCTGCAGGACATCTTTGGTAAATCCCCTTTCGTAGTCCAGTCTTTCGATGTACTCTGCCTCTTTGCTGTCTACTTTAATAATTACTGTTCTCATTTTTTTCCTCCTAATTAAATGAATATATCGGTGTAGTCGCCTGTCCGTAGCACTGATTCCTGCAGGTGCCGCCACAATCACTCTGACAGCTTGATGCACAGGATGTAGAGCATCCTCCACAGCTGGTTCCGCAGCCTCCAGAACAATTACTTTTGCAGGTTCCCATGCAGCTATCTGTGCATCCGGAACCACAGGAATTTCCGCAACCCGAACAGCCGCTACAACCAGTACAAGACTGAGCACAGGAAGCTGTGCACTTATTATCACAACCCTGACAAGTACCAGAACAGGTACCAGAACAAGTACCAGAACAGGTACCGGAGCAGGTACCAGTGCAAGTATTACTGCATCCTTCGCAAGTCCATGTGCATGAAGAATAACATCCGCCTTCGCACCAGGTATTGCAGTCGTTCATGCAATTCGCTGTGCATGTCTGATTGCAACTGCCCTTGCATCCGCTTGTGCAATCATCTGCGCATGTCGAAAAGCAACTGTTTCCGCATCCACCTGTACAGTCTGCGCAGGTGTCCGAACAATTTGCTGTGCATGTCTGAAGGCAATCCGTTTTGCATCCTGCCTCACAATCATCTGCGCATGTCCGTTGACATCCAGTGCATTCATCCGAACAATTATGATTGCACTGCTTTGTGCATGTTTTGCTACAAGTACCAGAGCAGGTACCTGAGCATATCGTACTGCAATTTCGTGAACAAGAAGTCCCACATCCTCCGCAGTTGCCAGATGCTGTGGACTTGCAACTCGTTGCACAACTCGTTCCACATCCTTTTGAACACGCCATAGATATCACCTCCTCTCATTATGTAGTCATTGCACCGGTTGTACATCCAGAACCACAGGTATGTGTGCAACCGGAAAAGCAACCGTTTGAACATCCACCACAAGATGTTGAACATCCATCAGAACATCCTCTTGCGCACGTTGTGGTGCATCCATTACTGCATCCTGAGCAGCCCTGACAACCAGATGCGCAAGAACCCGCACAGAGACCAGTGCATGATCCTCGACACCCGCTGGCTGTCGCCTGCTCATCGATTCTTGATAATACATCAACAAACCTTTCTGCTTGATCAACAATAACATCTGCCCCGCTATGATTCTGCTGCAGACTGTTGTCCTGCAAAAAATCCGCTACATTAAGCAACGGATCAATAATCTTTTGTATATGTTCATCTGTAATATCTCCTCCAGTTACCGGAGAAATATTGTAATCATAATCCGAAGCCGCAAACCTGCGCATAGAAGCATTTTCTCCATGATCAGAATTACTTCGTCTTATCATTTCTGCCTTCACTTTTGCCCGTAATGCAACGAGCCTCTCTGCCGATATCATATAATCACCTACAAGCTTGTGATCGCTGTCTGGGCCGGCTGAAGCATCACATAATCAACGGATACCGTTATATTTGCGCTGTTCTTCAGCAATTTGGCAGTAATAGTAACAGTATCACTCAATTCAACATTAAGCCCAAACGTCTGAAATATTCCCGCTCTCTCAAACATTTTAGCAGTAATAATTCTGGTTTCCAGTATAGTCCCGCCAGACGTTACGCTTAATTCGATCAGCCCTCCACTGTCTGAATTTGCGTTTACTTTCAGTCTTATAAGTAAGCTGTAAAGCCCTTTTCTAAGACCATCGATTGCTTTAGAAAAAAGTGTCTGCACAGTTGCTGTCGAAGATGTTTTCCGGATCACACTGAATTGTGCGCTTGCATCTGCAATGTTTGCGTCCACAGACAGCTCTAATCCTCCATAGGTGTTGTCAGTCGCAAGTGTATCAATGCGTTCGATCATCTTCGCAACCCGCCGTTCAAGATATATTGTATTAAGCAGCAATGTTCGAAACATGGGATTAACCACATCCGCATGAACCAGGTCCTTTGTCTCAATGATTCTCAAAATTTCATTGAACTCCGGATTCTCCGGGATAACCACGTTCGCCATCTATAATCATCTCCTTACTGTAAAACATCATCAATTTCAAATCTCATTGATACATTCGAATCTTTGCCTTTCGGGAGAAAATTAGCAATCATGATGATATCTCCTTCAGAGTCATACAATCCGATCTCACTTATGCTCTTTCCGTTGGCTTCAGATCCATTTAATGTGCAATAATATTCACACTTGTTTTCATTGGTTTTAAGCGTATGTCCATCTACCGCTTTTCGAAGAAATTCATTTTTCAATGTTTCTCCCGGACTAAGAACTGTTGAACCATTCGAGCCGCCACTTCCAAACGCAAATCCTACAATCTTAGGCAGAGTGATCTCTCCGGCTCTGGCTCTCAGGATTTTCGTCCTTCCTACTACTGTTACCTTTCCTTCCATCACAATTCCTCCGTTGTTACTTCTGTATCAAATTTTATCGTTCCATCCCATTTATACTCACCGTTCCACTGATTAAGGTTCTTGTAGATCATTACATTCCCAGTCATTCCAACTGGAAGCTTTTCTGTTATCTCGCATTTAACTTCTATTAACGGCACAGAATATCCTTCCATCCAGGTATGCTGCATTCTTATATCTAACGCTGGGAATAGAACTCTTTCCCTCTCACTGCATATTGCGGCTTCAATAACATATCGAGCCTGCATTGACAGATGAGATGGCTTTATTTTGCGGATATATCCCAGCAGAATATCGACGGAATATATCGGATAGTCAGCACCAATAAGCAAATCTACATTGAAGATATACTTCTCAACCTGCTCCGAGACGCTCGCAGAAAGCCCAAATACGGTCTGTATAATGTTTTCAAGTCTATAAGGCGTAATGGACGATCTGGACGTCCTATCGCGCCGATTCACGACTGCTTTTCGGCGATCATCAATGTCTTTTGTTCTGTCGATAGGTATTCCATACATAAGCTCGTGAAAATACATTCCCCATGCAGCTGTTTCCGGAAATGCCTGCTTCTGCGCTTCGCTAATCCTCCTGCTTGCAGTCTCCAGTTCCAGTCCAATAACCTCGTATATCCATTTTCCGACATACGATTTATCGTACCAGCCTCTTGTCACATACGTCAGGAGCCTCTGAGCAACCTCATTCGTAGGAAAATGTTCCAGATCAACATTGTCTATATGCATCTCTATCCCTCCGTAAAATTAAGCTCCGTCGCAGTTGTGATCGGATAATAGTCTGCCGCAACCGATATATTGTTCGTATTTTCATTTATACGAAAATCTGAGAAATCAATTACTCCGGCTGTGTTAGACAACAATGCAGATGCAACCGTATACCGGATTTCTTCACTGTCCTTAGCTTCCCTGTAGTAGGTCTTTAATGCTGTCAGGAATGCTTCCTTTACATTATCGATACTGTAATTGCTTTCCAGTTCAAGCACTGCACTGTAGGATATGGTCATATCCTTCACTGTAGATATCGTCACGGATGCTCCAATTGGAGCCAGACGCTTCATTCTGTCCTTCGGAGATACAATATAGTCTTCAACCGCCTGCAATGTTTCTTCTCCGACTGCACTTCCGTCCGGATCCGCAACAACAACCTTAACAGTTCCAGGCCCTTTCCATTCAGCTTCCACGACAGCAGAACCAACACCGGACACCTCTTTCGCCCAACGGACATAATCTGCGTCACATCCTACAAAGGAAACCTCTGCGGAGCGAAGCTTTTCAAGGATTCTTTCTCGGTATGTGTCGTCGTCCTCTTCGTCTGTGCCACCCCTGATAGGATTCTCATTCGTCACAGAAGTAACATTCTTGTTTGGCTGTTTCTGCAATGTCACAGTATTTCTTGTCACATTATAAGAAGCTCCTGCGAGAACAGACGCAACAGCTATGTCAACCGTTCCCTGTTCTGGGATAGTTACCTCCTCAGTCGTCGCAAATTCAACAGATGTCGAATCTGTTGTACCTTCGGTACAAAATACCGTCCCTTCCTCGATAATCGTTCCAGCGGTGCCTACGACGGTCACATGACCGGATGCTCTGCTCGCCTGCTTTCGTGTAACCTTTGCAGATACTCCATGCAGATCAAGCCATTCACCCCAGGCCCACATTGGAAACATAAGCATCAATGTTCGGGTAAGGTTGTACTGTATCAGTCTGGAGATCTCGATTGCAGTCGGCATGGTAAAATCATACGGAAAGTCTGCCGGCATATCAGATATATCAACTGGCAGATTATTCATCATCCGGGACTGGATTGTATCAGGATCGCTGTTATCTATAAATTCTGGAGTTACAAATTCTTCTGCCAAATTCTCATCTCCTTTTCAATGTTACTTCTAAATCGAATTTTTCCCAGTGTATTGCGTACACTGTAAATTTCACATGGACCACAGATGGTTCCCATTCAAATTCAAAATCCTCTACGGATTCAGTCCTTGGATTTACCATCAGAGCCTCTTCTATGGTACGTTCAATCGCCAGTTCCACAGCTGTATCATCTTCTTCCTTCATGGCATCTTCCATCTCTGCACCGATATCATCATCGTATCCGAGACAGCTATACCTTTCTGTAGCAACTGCCTTTACGCACCATGTCTTATATGCTTCGAGCCCTTCGCTTTTAAGCATGCAAAAAGGAGATTCGCAAACGAAATCTCCTTTCTCTAAGTCCCATGCCACAGATGGCTTGTACTCTGCGTCATATTCTTCATTTTCTTCCTCATATTCCGGTATATCCACCACCGGATATAAGTTGTTTTCTGACATATATGTCCTCCTATACAGGTCTGGTTATTATATCAATCACAACAGCGGTATCCTGCACCCAAGCGATCAACACTCTATCTCCTGCCTGTAACTGCCGCATTGATTCCGGAAGATATGCTTTCCCAGAATGCTCAGTCTGCACATCGCAGAATGCATCTCCCGTCTTTCCAAGGGTAAGCTGTCTGCACACCCTGTAATCCTCCTTTGGAATCGCAATCGGAAAAGTGTTCGAGAGTAGGCTACCATCTGCCTGAATTTCTGCAAAATCAAGGCATAGGGGTTTATCTGCGTGCTGTTTCATTCTACTATCAAGAGCTGCTGCCAGTCTCGACACTCCATCATTACTATCAAATGCCATCCTCTACCTCCCGTTAATCGAATGTTCCTTCATCTACCCATCCACATAGGTGTGTTTCGCTCCAATCAAGACCTTCCAGACACCAAGGATGTGCGCTGCCCGGATTACTATGCGTGATCTTTGCTTTTCCTGCTGCAACCTGGTAGCCAGATGACGCATCCGAAGAAACATAATGTGTACCGCCATGGAAATTGACTGTATCGCCAACACTAAAATTTCCAGTCTTTTTCTTGTTTCCAGAACTGGAAGAAGATGAAGATTTCAGCTTTGTTTTCTTTAGGCTTATTGTCATTTCCATCTTATCGCAGTCATGAGTTATTGCTTTTACCCAGTAATAACCGGATCCCGTCGACATTTTTATATGAACAATGTCGCCTTTCCGGATAACTGGCATATCAACAGTAACCACCTTGATTTCCTCTTTCGGTTTTCCATCATCTTCAAGAGTCTCTTTTGCTGTCTTTTTTGCTTCATCCAAGCTATCGTCTTTGGCTCTTGTAATGATCTTCTGCCGGATACCGTATTTCGTCTGTCCATCAACTGTAGCTTCTACTGGTCTGCGCTTATCATCATCTGCCTCTCCAAGAATTTTCACCCTCGTGACCATTCCCGAAGTGCTTATTTTATGAGAAACGCTTATCATGTTCTCGGTCTCACCGAAATGATAGATATTGCTGTTACTGCCAATTCCCAGAATCTGCGCCTTGCCCTTTACGGAACGAATAACGGAATATCCGCCGCCTTTCTTTTTCGCCTCATCCAAGATGTCCTTAACCAGTGTGCCAAGTTTCTTTTTATCTTCCTTTATCACGCCATGAGTTACGTTTGGACCGGTGTATTTGTTTATTGTTATACCCCACTTTTCGAAAAAATCCTGTATAACCTGCTTTGTCCGGGCACCACTTGAATAATATACGCAGTCCTCGGACTCCTGCAGATCATACAGGTTATCATAAGCTTTCAGCTGTAGCGGCTGGCTGCTCAATTTAGCAGATGGATTCCACTCTACAATCCGGCCACGCATGGCTTCATGTGCAGTTCCTGTCTTGTATCGGTAATACAGGTACAGATAACATCCAGGTTTCGTCAAGCTGGAGAGTCTGCCCTTTGTGGTCTTATCGTTCTTCACCGTACACGACAGCTTCGCCGCAAGCTCATTTTCCAGTTCTTCCCAGCCCAGATCTTCAACAAAATTTGTTATGTCGTATTTCTTCTTTTTCTCGGTCACAAGTACCAGATAATAAGAATATTTAAGTGGGTCAACCATCTAACCTCCTTTACGGTATCGTAAGGATAGTTCCAGGGAATATCCAATCCCCTTGGTCGCTATCCTTATGCCCGTATTTTTTCGCAGCCTTTTCTATCGCTGTCTTATTTGCATCATAAATCTTTTTCCAATCTGCTCCTGATCCGTAAAATTTCTTTGCGATATTCCACAGGCAGTCACCAGATTTAATGGTGTATGTCTGTTTTTTCTTATCTGTTGAACTCTTTTTCAGGTTCGTTCGGGTTGTCGTCTTCTTTTTCTTCTTATCAATGCCAAGGTCCTTTGTGGTCTGGATTTTAAGCGGACGATAACGATAAAAGGAAATGCTATAAGAGTAATCTCCTTTCCCGCCAAATTTCTTATATTCAAAGCTATTAATCGTCACATCAACATTGATGCCGCCGCCGGCAGAAATGATAAGGTTCAGAACCGTTCCCTTATCTCGCCAGTTTTCCAGCTTCTTTATAACAGATTTCGGATCCAGCCACTTCGTATGTATAGTGGACATCTTTTTTCTGGCTCTTCCCCAGAGGTATCCATCCCATTCATATGTTCTTATATCAGGTCCGGTTGGAAATGCAAACACGCCCTGTTTTATAATGTCGTATTTCTGATATTTTGCATTTCCTTTGACCCTTATCTCTTTGTCTGGAAGAGAAGGAAAACGAAGGCTGGATTTCTTATTAGCTGCTTCTTTTACAGTTACTTCCATGTTTCCCCTCCTTCCTAAGTTGGCATATTTGCATATGATTCAAGTAATCTTGTTGCCAGTTCACCAGACATCTCATTAATCAGCTCTTTCAGTTTTTCCTTGATGGTATTGACAGTATCATTTCCGCTATTTCCGTTGATATTGAACACAGGGTTCATGTTAATCACAACCTGCCCCTTGTCTCCGCTACCAGAAGAATCTCCAGAAGTCGAGTCTGAGGAACCGCCTGACAACGGAACATCACCAATCATGCCGCCGTCTGCATATTCTTTTACTCCAAGCGCACGTCCTGCCTGCAACCACAAATCCATACCTCTATCACGGCGTTTTGAACCAAGAGGAATAATCGCCTCTGGACCATCTTCACCTACCCAGGACAACAGTGGACCGGTAACAATGCTTCCTTCTGCATTGCCTGCAATAGATGCCGTTACAGAAGAACCGCTTCCAGACGTTGTTATTCCGGCGCTAGGGTTCGTGATATGCCAGTCAAGAGTTACATTAACTGTACAAGACGCAGGAATCGGATTTGAGAATGTAGACTGTACTTCTCCTGCAACTTCAGAATATACTTCAGCGGCATTATTTGTTTGATCGAGTGTTACGTCAGTGTGTCCGTCTGTCGGCATAGATTCAGAGAATGTACTTTCAACCTCTGACTGTGCCTGCTCTTTTGCTCCGGACGCATCTGTGGTCGCATCAGTGATATTAACGTTTGCAGTTGTATTTGTCTCAACCGGTTCCGTTTCGGTCTGTTCTGCGGTTGCGCTCTGTATACCAGAAGTATCAACCTGTACCAATTCCTGTGGAATTGTTACGGTTGCTCCTGCCTGTACTTCAATGCCGTTGGCTGCAAGTGTCCCTGATTCCATACCAAGAGCCGCTTCAATCTGAGCCGCTGCTACATCGGAATCCACTTCAACATTTGCCAGATCAACTTTCACTCCTTCTGCTGTAACGGACATTTCAGCCCCTTCAGCATCCAGAGCCGACATTGCCTGCTCGATAGCAGCCTGCGCCTTATCTCCGTCCATTTCAGCAGTTATTGTGTCCATGGAGATGGTGAGTTCCTGATCTGGATGAATAACGTATGGGCTTTCGATGCCATTCTGTTCCGCAATAGTCTGCCAGTCAATTCCAAGAGCATTGCCAATTTCCCAAAGGCAATCCCCCTGCTCAACTTTAATCTTTATGCTGTCAGCAGTAACCTCTTCAGTAGTTGCAAGATCTCCCAGTTTTTCATTCAGTGCTGATACCCAGGAATCTTTATCAATATCCACATCTCCATCAACAGCGGCTCTCAACCCTTCAAGAGTTATCTCGTCTGTTGTTGTTTCTGCCGCAGCCCTATCAATTGCAGTTCTAAGCTCATCAGGTAACTGTTCGTGCAAATCTTTGTACGCAGGATTGCTCGGGTCTGTGAGAACGCTCTTCATTTCTTCACTTCCGGATTCAAGAATTTGGTTTGCGTAATTCTGCCAAGCCGCATCAACATCACCTGCTGCCGCACCAACTTCGATTGCTTCCTTATATCCTTCCATAAGGCTCTTCGGTACTGCCTGCCCTGCTTCTCTGTACTGGTCAATCAAGCTTCCCATCCGACTAACGTCTGGTGCCATTGATTGATACAGCTCGTTTAGTGCTCTCTGATTAGCGTTTGCGCCAAATCCAAAGAATCCGCTACCATCATCCATTGATTTAAACGCATCTTCAAAGGTACCCGCAATCATTCCATAACTTTCGCTCTGTAAACTGGTTTCCGCACTCTTCAAAGCATTCTGTGTATTTTCTGTAAGCGTCTGGATGTTTCCGGTAATCTTCTCACCGTATGTGTCATTCAAAGTGTTGCTTCCAAGTTCAAGGCTCTTCGACAATTCGGAACCTTCCTGGCCTCTTACATACCATCCAGTCTGTTCTTTGTAGCTCTCATACTGTTCAGGAGTAATTCTTCCATAGTCCTTCATTGCCTCCAATTCCGAATACCACTGAGTCGTATCTGCTTTAATGCTTTCCATTGCAGTCTCGCGCTGGCTTCGCATTTCATCCATCAAGTCTGTAAACGAACCGCTTTCCAGATCAGCCGCGCTTAATTGACCGTATTTCTGGTTTATCCAGTCCCACTGTGCTTGTGCTTCGGCTTCTTTCCAACGGGCAGTAATGTTATTCATCTTCTCCTGCAATGCACTAATAGCTTCTTCTTCATTCACATCAACGATGCCGTCTTTCAAGGCCTCAGAGACCTTTTGTGACAGCTGACTGGATAAATCGGATAGTTCTAAATTGTCCGCTCTAGCCCATTCCTTGATGTTCTGGGCTAATGTCTGGCCGTCTTCTGTCCCTCCGAGATATGTTTGGACGTGAATGTGAGCCGCAAATGTACGGCTCTCCAGTTCAGATATCTTGCTTTCAACAAAAGTATTAATATTATCCGTATATTCCTGCTGTTCATCAGCTGTCAAAGTGATTCCAACTCTGCTCTTGAATTCAAGAACATCATTTGATTCCAAAGCTTTCTGCGCTTCAGCTCGTAGATTGTCGGCATTCTGTACTTCATTCAATGCCAGTTCCACGTTTGTGAGGTATTTCTGGTTCAGTATTCCTGCCGCCGCATCTTTGACTTCATCTGCAGATAATTTAATCTTTCCGAAATGATCTTCAAGACTATTTTCCAGCTGTGTCTCATTGTACTTGTCGATCGCAAGCTTAATACCGATGATCGCCGCTGTAATTCCCGCTGCCGCAAGTCCAACTTTTGCTCCCATAGGAATCATTGAACTCAGATTGCCTGCGAAGTCCATCACATCGTTTGCATTTCCAGCTGCCTCTGTGATGTTACCAATAGCATCTCCGATAGGAGACAAGGTTTCCACTATGCTTTTCCCTTTTTGAGCAACCGTTGCTGCTCCTTTTGCAAGAATCCCTGCACTTAACCAAGATGTTAATCCCGCTTTTTCACCGCCCGGAAGAATAGCTGCTGCACTGGAAAACAAGGTTCCAAGTCCTGTAGATATTAATTGCGCGCCATCTCCGGAAACCCAATTTCCGAACGGCTTTGCGATTATTGAATCCCATGCTATGTCTATCTTTCCAAACAGATCTGCGTTCTTCCACTCATCAGAACCGGTCATGTCAGTGATCTTGCGTTTTACGCCTGCAATCTTATCATCTACCACATCCATAACCGCATTGATTCCATCTGTTATCCCTGGCATTGCATCAGCTATTCCGCCTGCAATATCTCTCAGGTATGGAGATAGACGTTTCCCGAAGGCGTTCTCTGTGCCTTCGATAGCGCTCTGCATTAATGTAAAGGAGCCTTTAAGGTTGTCCAGCATCGTGTCAGCCATTCCCTCTGCCGCATCATTTGCATTATAAATAGCATTACTCAACTTGTTATAGTCTTCTTCACTGGCATTAACAATCGCAAGCATTCCTGCCATTGCTTCTTTACCAAAGATAGTAGATGCTACTGCTGTCTGCTCATCTCTGGAAAGCCCACCTAAACTTCCTCTTACGTTATCAATAACACCTTTAAGCGACTTTAAATTCCCTTCGCCATCCGTGATACTAATTCCGTATTTATCCATGGCTTCTGCCATATCATTGGTAGGTTTTACCATATTAGCTATGGAAGTTTTTAATGCCGTACCAGACATACTGCCTTTAACATTTGCACTGGCCATTAAGCCTAATGCTAACGATGTATCTTCTATTGAATATTTCATAGCACCAGCTACAGGAGCCACATATTTAAATGATTCACCAAGCATAGATACATCTGTATTGGCATTCGCACTTGCTTGAGCCAATACATCAGCAAAATGTCCAGCGTCTCCTGCAGTTAAACCAAATGCAGTAATAGCATCCGTAACGATATCAGAAGTTGTCCCAAGGTCTTCTCCGGAAGCTGCTGCAAGGCTCATAATGCCGGATATACCATCTATCATCTGTTGCGGCTTCCATCCTGCCATAGCCATGTAATTAAACGCCTCAGCTGATTCTGTAGCCGTAAACTTGGTCGTTGCGCCCATCTCCTGTGCTTTTGCGGTCAGATCATCGAATGCCTGTCCTGTTGCACCAGAAATAGCTTTCACCTGGGACATCATAGCTTCGAAGTCCTGGAAGGAATTAACCGATTCTGCCACACCGAAACTGGCACCGATCAACGATGCCCCTTGCACAACCGGATTTTTTGCTGCACTTGCAAGCGCAGAAATAGGAGCGGTTGCCGCATCTATGACACCAATGGTAGCATTAAACACGCTTCCTCCCCATGATTCTGCTGCATCCTGTGCGGCCCGGATAACTGGTGTAGCTTCATCAGAAGCACCAATCTCAGCATCCCCGCTCATTCCATCGAAATTCTCCACCGCATCAGAAGCGGCGGATACTACCGGGGTGGCGCTATCGTCTGCTCCTATTTCTGCATCTCCCGATTGTCCATCAAAATTTTCTACAGCATTTGATGCGGAATTGACAATCTGTGTAGCTGAATCGTCAGCTGAAACTTCTACCTGTGCTGTTTCTCCGTCGATCTGTTCTGTTGCATTTTCAACAGCAGAAAGAACCGGGGTGGCATTGTCGTCTGCTCCAATTTCTATCTCAGCTGCTACGCCTGATCTACGCTGGAATCGTTGCGCCGCCCTGTCTGCCCTCTCAAACGCCCTTTCCATTGCAGTGAGATTCCTGGTCACACTCGACGTTCCAGAACCGGTATTATCGACCACATTAACAGGAATCTCTATCCTTATCGTTTCTGCCAAGCATCTCACCTCTTTTCATTTTTCTTGATATTTTCTTCAATCCATACCTCCGTAGAGGCAAAAAGAAAGGCTCTGACCCCTGCTGGCAAGGCCATTACCTCATCCGGCCGGATGCCCTGCCTTTGGAATATCAAGTGCAACAGGGCTGATTTGTAGCCGGACCTTATAAGTTTTTTGCTGTTTCAACCTTTGCTTCTTCTGTATCGTAGCCTGAAAGCTCGTCCAGAACAGTTAATACGTTCTCTTTTTCTCCCGGAAGCAGCACCGCATCAATGACATCCAGAGCATTAATAATGTGTTTTCCTCTCCGTCTTAATGCTTCCTGAACCTGTTTGTTATCCCACAGTTTTTCCTGATCCTCTGCAATTGTCGCATTGTAAATCATAGAACTGCGGAGTTTCGCATTGTCTACTCCTTCAGCTACCTTTGTGCCAGTTCTCTTATTCTTTACATACTTGGTGTACTTTTTACGGATTTCATACAGAGTCTCATCCGGAAGCGAATGAATTGAAAAAGCAAAGTAAGTCTTTCCATTACGGACAATCTCGATCTTCTTTGTTTCGTCTTCTGCATCTTCTGCTGCATTCAAAAGACCCGCCAGATAATCCACTTCATTTGCCGCCATATCAGCTTTTAATGCTTCATCTGCCTCAGCTTCTGTCATATCAATTTCAGTTGTTTTCAGTTCTTCATTTTCGATATTTGCAGTTCTTGCCATGTATTATTTTCCTCCGTTTATAAAATAAGGGCGGCCAGTTTTAGCCACCCTTGTGTTGATCAGATATCAAATTGTCAGTGATGAACGGGGTTCTACTTCCCCGTTGCAGTGCAGATTATAAGATCTTGATAATGTATCTCCTGTACTTACATTCTGCAGATCCTGGTCACCGCTAAAGATACATTCACGATATGTAATGCGTTCCTGGGAGCCATTACGCCCTTCAATAACTCCATCTAAAGTCATAACCGGGCTTTCTCCTTTATTTACCGCACTAACAACATTGTTGAATAATTCGCCATCCAGAACAACGATCTCCGAAATTGTAATCATGACTCCAATAGTATTGTTTGTTTCCAGTTCTCTGTTCTGTCCTAATGGCTGATATTTGGTATTATTAAAAGATGTTTTCGACTGAAAACTGCTTACCTGCGCAAACGGAACCCCATCTGCATTGTAAAGCATGGCATCTTTACCTGAACGACTATGTCTCGCGTCTGTTGCAGCACTTGTATTTAACATTCACCTTTCCTCCTTTACTCTGCATTGGTACTGAATCTAAACTTATAGAATGAGTAAATATGTTCCGCAGAATCCTTATCAATGATATCAAGGTCAAAATAACAGTTATCTGCGTCTGCAATATAAGTCGTGCTCTCAGTTACTGTTCCTGCTGTTAATTTTTTTTCTTTGATCATGGCATTGATAATTCCCTGAATTTTTCCAATAATAGTGGCTTTTCCATTTTTATCAGGATCGACTTTTCCAACTAAAGCGTCGGACTGGGCATTTGCTCTGTACAATAACTCATATCTTGTTCTTACACGGCGGATTTTCTTCCAACCTTTATCTTTGTTATCCGGAAGATTAATCAGTGTATTGATTCCAGCATCAATCCATACCTCATCTTCTGTAGACTTACTAAGAACCAAGCATCCCTTCAGTTCCGCTTTTATAATCTGAGTATTTGTAAGCGGTTCTACAAGATCTACATATCGAGTAATCACCATATGAGTCACTGCCTGATTTGCAGGAGTTGCTGCAATAAGTCCAGCAATCAAGCCGGCAGTCTGATATCCATCCAGAGTTCCCTCATTGATAAAGACTTTTGGATTGAGAACATAAACTATATTCTCACCATCAAATCCTGCTGCCGCATTCATTCTTTCGTCTAAATCTTTGTTATCTTTCTCTGCAACAACTCCAATCCCAAACTGACTGGTTTCATAAATTCTGTCCAGAAATGCCTGTAACAGCGCATGTACTGCTGTATCTTCTGTATCAACACAAATTGTATTGAAGAAATATTTTTCTGCCTGTGAAAAAGCAGCTGAATAATTGGCAGTTGCTACTGTAGGATTCTTTCCTCCTGTAAACGCTGTCTGATTCACATTAGTCATGATTCCTTTTGCAGATTCTTCAAGATTAGCCGTGAAATTCTTTGAATTTGCAAAAGCACTTACAAGACTTGCAGCTTCATTATCGCCTGCTGAAAAATATACTTTTTCAAATTCAGTAGTTCCTGTATAGATAATGCATTCTTTCCTGTCTTTGTCAGTTAAGCGGTTTCTAATAGTTACAGAAAATGGCATCTCTCCTGGATGTTTTGCTGTGATCTTAACTTTTCCAGTTGCAGCTGCAAGACTTACGCTCGCCACAGCTCCGCCCGTTCCATTAAGGCGACAGCAAATAACTTTCTTTGCACCACCATACAGAACTTCACGAATCAGGTCAGTCGTTAATCCATCTCCGTAGATTGTTGTGTAATCGTCTCCTCTCTCTAAGACTGTTACTTTATCTACTGGTCCAAACGTTGCTTTAAACACAGCTACAACAACTCCGTCAATTGCCCCGAAAGAATCATCGTCACCATTCTTATCTACGTTGAAATAACTTCCTGGTCGAACTTTTGTACCTACTTCAGGAATCTGGAAATATTCCGCCATTATTTGACCTCCTTCTTCATAAATTCTTCGACAAGCTTCTCAGCTTCTGAAACAGTCATGCTTTTCTTTTTTGACAGTTTCAGTGCCACCATCGCGCAATCAGGGCAAGAAAAAAGCTGATCGCGTGCGGCAATCAGCTCATCTACCCCATATTCCGTTTCTTTCTCTGCCGGAAGAACTTCTTTTGTTTCTTCCGGAGCATTTGTTTTCTTTGTTTCTGCCATTGCTTCTCCTTTCAATTTGTGAATTCCATGCCTATTCTTGCAATATTATGTTTTTTCACACTGCATCTGAGACATCCATATTTACCAGTTATAGTCAGCTGTCCCTCTCTGAGGTAATCTGACTTATTATTCAGTTCTAATCCCTGAATAGTCATAGGGGAATCATCCAGCATGATTATCTCCTCATCTATGGCTACCTTCTGATTGATAGATGCAAGTGTCTTTAACCTTGTGCCAGCTCCCGGATAAATCAAATGTACAGCAATCTTCCCTACAAACCATGAAATCGTATTCATACAATGCCCTGTCGTATGCTGTATATTTGCCAATCTGCAATAGAACACGGGAGTTCTTGATGTTTCGACAAAATCTCCAACATTGTCTATGCCAAGCACTGTTGTCTCTGGAAATATCTTTTTGATATACGCAGCTACCGCAAGAACCGGATCAGGATCCGTGCTGAACTGTTCGGGGTATTCGAGGATGTCAAATGCCATTTCTTTGCACCACACCTCTTTTCCCTCAATCGCATACGATTCTGTGCGCGCCCACGCCACGCAAAACGGTGCTTCTCCTGCCGGCTTCATCAGGACGTCCTGAAGACAGTGCTTCACAGCTGTTTCAATATCTTCAATTATCGTACTGGTTTTATCCGTATACATTGCAACATACAAGGTTCCCGCCGATGATCGTTCCTGATTGACCTGCATATCGATACGGTAGCATATCCTCGGATACTGCGTGGCTCCTTCCCATCCTTCCTGCTGGTCTGCCGGAAACTCAGAATCAAATATTGCAGGTGCTCCGGCATATGTAGCAAGCATTGTCTGCAAATTTTCGTCTGCAGAGAGACGTTTAAAAATCAGTTCGCTAAGATTCATCCGCAGCCTCCTTGTATTCCTGAACAGTACGAAGACCATCGCCCGAATATCTTATTTCCCACTCATTTTTATAAACTTCTGAAACTGGTATAAAAAAATGATTTTGGGTATTTGTCAGAGAATTCGGATACATTACTGTAATCTGTTCCGCAGAAGCGCGATAAACAATACCTGAGATTCCCTCTTTCCATGTTTTATGTTTTGCAAAGACGAGAGTTCCTCTTCGCATTTCCTCCGCATTAAATTCTGCTCGTTCAATGTGATCAATAAGCATATCAACCTCCGATTTCTGCAAATATAGCCATAACATTCGGTAATGCCGTCTGCTGTATTTTGTCAACAAAAGGACGGGCCGCCATCTTTCTGGTACCATGTTCCAGATAGCCAGCATATCCCATACCTGAAGTAATGCATACCGCACCGCCGCTCATATGCCAGTTATTTTTTAAATGTCCGCTCCGAACACCCGGTGGACTGCCCGGAGCTGACGGGCTTGGATTTGCCAGTACAGATAATGCAGCATTTCTAAGGGCATTTGAAGCCCTTGGATATCTTGCGATCACCTGCTGCTCTATCCGTTCCTTGTCTGTTTGAACTTGAACTTTTACTGCTTCTGCTGCTTCGGCAGGCGTCATTTCAGATCATTCCTTTCTTCAAGATATATTAAGCCAGTTGCTCCAAGGTTTCCGGGATCCTCACACAAGAGAACGAGGAAGGTTCTTCCTGCGGTAGTTAGATAGTCTCCCTGCTTTACATTTGCAGAATCTCGGATAACAAGAGTGTGGGTTAAGGAATGCTGTTCCTGATCCCACCTGTGTTTCATTCGGTCAGATTCATGTGTAGATGCTTCAGCAAGTATTCCTGATATCTCGCCTTTCGCTTCAAAATCTGACACAGGATGTCCGAGTATGTTGCGAATGCTCTTTCGTCTTACCACAAAATCTGTCCATAAATTTCCCGGTCTTAGATACATCAAGCCAAATGGACTAATCATATATCTACACCATCACTTTCTTCATGGCTCATCATTCCGTTGTAGAAATATGGCACTGGCTGTTTGCTTGTATCTCCGGCATTCATCAGAATAGCCGATGGGGATACAGAAGCAAGTTTCAGGTCTTTCTTCAGCTTCTCATATTCTTCCTGCCACAATTTAGCCCTATCACCAAATTTGAATGAGGTAGGGCCAACTGTTGTATCAGGTTCAAAAGAAAACCTGCGAAATATACTTTCAAGGCACTTTAATTTTGCCCGTTTCCAATCTTTCGCAGACTGAACATCATCACACAAAACGATGTATTCCTCGTCTGACAATGCACAAGTTCTCTCTTTTCCATCTACCATCACATCTCCAAGTTCAAACCTCATTCGATCTTTCCCATACGATGTGATCATGGCAGGTTCATATGTATAAGTTCCTGCCATCAGGCATCACCTTTACTTTCTTCCTGTTCAATGAGATTTTTGGCTTTTGACTCTGCTGCTTTTTTTACGGTTGCTCTGGAGTCAAGAGCATTGATGATAATAAGCGTTGTATCGTCCTCAATATTCCCTCTAATATGAGCTACAGCAGCATCTGCACTCATCTGCATAGTTTTTACTGCATCCTGCATCTGAGGCTCTGTAACGTCCAAATCAATCGTCTCGTGACCTTTGACAATTGGAATAGAAAAGCTTACCTCTCCTACCATAGCAACACATTCTTCAAGATTATCCTCCGGAACAGCGTCATGAATCACTGATAACAGCCCCATCTTTACTAAACTGGCGTAATCAACCACTTCTTCAACCGGGACTTCTTCACCGATGAAATATTTCTTTCCATTCAGATTGCATGGCTTGTTTGCAACAAGTTTCATAGGTTCCTCCTTAAACTGCAGCTTTATAAAATCTTGCAAGATCGTCAGATGTCTTCTTCATATCTGTCGCCATAAGACCTTCAATGTACTCAGTATGTGTGCCATTCTCTCCAAGATAGTTCAGGATCGGAAGCATCTGTCCATTGCCGAGCATATCCCATGTGAAGATATAACCTGCAGACGGTTCATCGATACTCGGTGCGTTAGTTGCATAAGCCAGTAGAAATGCGTTCGGATCTCCGATATACTGCATTTCTTCATCTGCGCCCATGCTTGCACTGTTCATAATGGATTTAAGCACTACAATCTTTTCAACTCCAAACAACTGCGCAAGCACATTCTCTGTTACAGATGCCGGATTTGCGGTGCTTCCACCGTATTTAACCCTTTCGAGGATGCCCGGATGTACTTTCAGAGCATTAAATACATTAATACCAAGACCAAGACGATTCGGCATGCGACCTGTCTGCTGGTTCATGTCGGTCTTCTCTTTGTCGATAAATGCAATAGGGTCAGAATTTGCATTGCTGAACTTAATGAACTGGTTTGTGCTTGGAGTGGTGTTATCAACACCCTCAAGTTCGTTCTTCCATGCTCCTTCTTTGAAATAGCTCGCTGCAAACAAACGGTCCTGGTGGATGTTAGCCTGTTCTGCAATTGTTCTAGTGCGCTGCTGTTTAGGCTGAATGATAGATGGACCCTGACGTCTGGAAAGGTCGGTCTGGCGAATCTGGTCGATACCCATAATCATCTGATCTACTTTGCAGACATAGTTGTCAGTGCTTTCGCCAATTGTTGTCGGGTCAACTTTGCCATATGCCGGTTTTCTCTGCCAGTTATCTCTCAGGAGATCTTCTCTGCTAAAAATGTAGTAATTGTCAGAAGAAAGACCTACCGGACAGGTTGGAAAAAGAGCTTTTGCGAAATAATTGCTGGCATTCTGGTAATAAGCCAGTGCCATGTTAGTAAGTGCTGTGTGGGGTCTGAACACGCCTTTTGCGATTTCAGCCTTAATTCCCGCTGTTGTATTTCTCATGTTTACATTCCTCCTTTACGCTTTTGCTTTCTGATATTTTGCAATCTGGATTCTGCTGTATCCTCCGGCAGACACAGAATTGAGGGCAACACCAATCACGTACTCTCCCGCTTTAGCTACTGCTGCCTTTCCACCTGTGGTGGCTGTGACTTCCTGTCCTTTTTTGATTTCCGCAGACGCAATTGCATAGCCAATGTCCTTGATCTGGATTTCAAGATCATCACCTTTCTTTACTTTTCCTGATTCAGCACCAGAAATATCGTTGTAGCCACCTTCGATAATAGATAAGCCGAGCAGGGGTGCTGTTCCGTTTGCGGCGATCACTACATTTCCATCTTCATCATATTTCAGAATAAGATTGCGGACATCTGCAATATCAGCTCCTGCCTTTTCTGCGATAGTCACAGACTGGTTGATCATTGTTCCGTTAAAGTTTGTACCCATCTTTCTTCACTCCTTTCTCAATAGCCCGCTTCTGCTTCATATTCATCCAAGAGTTCTGGATGATCCTCCCACGCTTTTGCAAGAGCTGCATTATATGTCAGAGCAGAGTCTTTTTCCATATATCCCTTTGCAATAGTATCGATCTTACTTTCTGCTGCAGACTTCTTAATAGATGCTACAGGATTGCCTGAGAAGGACTTCCCAATTTCGCTAAATACGCCAGACTTCTCAACCATATCAACGCTTCTGTCCAGAACGCTAATCATATCATTGTATGCGGTTCCGCCTGCATCCTTTAAAGACTTCAGAGTTTTCACTAATTCTTCCGGCTTTTCTCCGACAATCTCATATTTCTTTGCGACATCAAGAAGCTCTCTTTCTTCTGCTTCTGCCGCTCTCTTTTCCAGAGCCTCTAATCTTGCTCTTACAGCAGGATGTAATCCTTTGTAGATATCATCTCCGGTGTCTGCACTTGTCTCTGTTGTAGGTGCTGCTGGTGGCGGTGTTACTGACTTCTGAGTTTTCGTAACTTCGGAATCATCTACAATATCCGGATCCTCCGCTTTAGGTGCACTCTTTCCAACCGGTTCTTCTGTCTGTTCTTCTGTTTCTACTGCATATTTTTTGATAAGTTCATCATACGCAGTTCTTTCTTCTGCGGTCATTTTAGACTTGTTGATTTTAATCATGTCTTCCAATTCCCCTTTCTCATTATCTTCGTTTGATTTTTCAATAATATCTGTCAGATTCTTATGTGCTTTCATAACCATCTGAAGATCTGTTTCATCTGGTGTAGCCAGATTCTTTCTGATATTCGTCGCTGTGCCAGAAGCCCAGTTCGGGATATATCCTTTCATAGCTTCTGCAAACTGTTCTGTGCTTGTTTCCATTGCGGCCTGCTTCGCAGAACTGTCCATTTCTGCATCGCACAGAATAGAGTTCAGTGAATTCTGCAGTGCATAGCAAGTAGACCAGATTTCATCCCTGATTGCATCCATGCTGACAGCGTTGATCTGTTCATTGAATGTTGTTGCTGATTTTGTAATCTCTGAGTCTGACTTACTCAATTCACCCGTAATCCAGTTCACAAATCGTTTGAAAAGACCTACCTCTGGATTTGAAATTTCTTCCCCATCCTTGCTTTTCTTTATCTTAATATTTGCCATCTGGTTAGCTCCCTGGTCCACAAAATCAACTTTCTTTATATGCAGACCTTCAAGTTTTGTCGCCAAGTCATTCCCTCCTTTCGCTTTATTTATCAAAAAAGCACCGTTTCCGGTGCCTATTGATCAGATTCTTCATCTTCCACTTCTACTCTCTTTGCTTCTCCCTCTATGGAAAACATAGAGTATGTTCCATCTTTAACCTTTTCCCATACATCGGCATCTGTTACCTGAAAACCAATCCACCATCCCGTTGGAAGTGTTCCCTCTGGAATACCCATAGCTTCCATCTTTTCTTTTGTAAATACTGCACTTTCAATCAGTCTGGCAACGCCGCCTCTTATATGCATCTCTCCACCTTCCCGGTAAAGATCAACAAATTTGTATGCCGCCTGTTCCAGTTCCTCTGGTTCGATGATGTCATGCTGCAGGTCTTCCAGCACTTCTCCATCTGCGGTAATCGAAATATTGGCCCATCCGAACGCCTGCATTTTTTCATCATCGGATTTCTTGATCTGAAATTTTCTTTTTTCAACCGGTATGTCTTTCGATTCCGGTTCATCTCTTATCTTCATGATTTCATTAAACGATTTCATATGTTGCCTCCACATATTTGACCGCGCATTTGCACCGAGGATGCAATGGCGGCAATAATACTGTTACATTCCTTCTTCCTGACTGTGTCTCAAAACTATCATCCATACTAATCTGTACGCCCTCAAGAGCCTGGCACTCTTTGCACACTCTCTCATCAAGAGCAGTTGACCATTCTTTCTTCATTTCCGGCATCAAATCATGCCGGATGGCTTCTCTGATGAAAGCATCTGCTCCCGCATTGTATGCCTGTGCAATCTCTGTCCTGGCGATTGTTTCAGCCCTATATCTCTGTTGTCGCTCAGCATACTTCGCAGCCGCTGTCCTGGCCTTTCTCTCAATAGATTCTTCTTTCATGCGTGGATGATCTGCTCTCAACTGAGTCTTCACACTGTTATAATGCCTCAGATTCGCTGCTGCCTGCCTCTCCGTCAAGCCAACCGTTGGCCGGATATATCGAGCAGTTTCATCGCTACCCATACCTAATGACTGGGCTTCTGCAATCAAATAGCGGACCGCATCCACTTGATCACTACAGACATTCGTAATCAAGTTACCTGTTCGATTTATAATCCAATCTCTCACATAGATTTCTGAACTAATCTTTTCTTCCAGGCCAACAAATTCAGCTGTTGAATTCCACGCCGCAAAATAAGCGCTTTCCCATGATGCTGTCATTTTCGAGGAAAGAAAGACAGAATAATCTGAGAACCATTGATCAAACAGGCTCTGCGGATCCGCTTCTCCGATTACAATCTCCCGCAAGTCCTTATACAGCATAACCGCTGCCTGATCTTTCCAGAACCTTACAAGCCATTTCATCGGCTCGTCCAGGTTACTCTCAAGATAATTATCAAGGGCTTCAAGAACCTTCTGTGATTCTACGCTTTTTTTAATCGTTCGAGACCTTGCCCGCATCTTCAACATATGTTCACCTGCCTAACCGTTTCTTCGCTTCTTCGATTTCCTGATTTTCCTCAGGCTCAACTTCTGATGTTTTGCCTTCTTTTTCCGGCGACCTTCTCTGTGCTTCCCGCTGTTCATCCTTATTTCTAGGATCATCTGACAGCGTTCTCTCCGGCAGGTTGGCGACTTCTCTTACATAATCCTCAAGATCTTCATCCGGGATAAGGATTCCAACTCCAACCATGTCTTTCAGGAATGTAGACAGCTTCGTGATATCTCTCTTGTCCACATCGCCATGTGCAAGCTGTGGATAATCTGTTATTGCATCAAAATGAGCACCATTCATGTCGATCAGGGATGGAATGCCCTGATTATTGAATGTTTCGCATATGACATCCAAGAACGCCCCAAGAGCAACTGCGAACAGTTCTGTTTTATCTTCACTCAGCGCAAAGCTTCCTGTCTGCTCATGCCCCAGCATGATGAAATCCGCCATAACAGTCTGCGCGATCTTTGCATCATATCTGTTGATAATGGCATTCGTGTCAAACTGTCTGGTTCCACCAGTGCTCAGGAGTTCAGCTTCATATCCAGCTGGAAGAACAAGCCCTTCATATTCGTTTCTGCGGATGTTCTTGACCATGGATGTAAGCGCTGCATTAATAGATACCAACTCAGGGTCTTTATCGTCCCATATGTCTACACCATCTGGTGCGTGCAACACCGGAAGTCCGGCAAGGTCTCTTTCGATTCCAATTGCCTCGATTTCCTGTATGCGGCGCTTGAAGTACCATGACCGATAGGCGTTTCTCAGAATGCTTCGTCCCTCAGGATTGTCTTTTATGCTCTCTGTTCTGAACAGCATTGCTTTGCTGATCGGGATGGTAAGCAATCCATAATCCGGCGGAGGTTGCTGAGTCATTCCGATTAAGTTGTCTTTATCGTCATATTCCCATCTGTACAACGTATCCTGCGCTCTGGGCGGAATCTTCTGCCATCCAATCAGTCCATCTGAATATTTGCTTGATGTTTTTCGATTTTTTGTTTTTCCCATCCTGCGCTTGTAGACAATTTCATGAAAGCTCCAACCGTATGCGAGAAATGATAAAATCTCTGAGATGGTGTCAGTCCATGTATTCTGCATATCGTCCATACACGATTCTACAAATTCTGCTGCTTCCCGGTCTTTTGCACTATCACCGCCCGGCTCAATATGCCATTTAACCTGACGAATCAGCATTTTTATAGCAAACATTATCGCTCCAATCGTATCATCATTGTCGAGCATCTCACGATACGTTTTCACGCCTCTTATTCCGGATAGTTCAGGAAGAAACTCTTCATTAAACACGCCTTCCCAGCGTTTCTGTCCAATCCGTCCATACTCTTTCATCTTCATCACCTCTCTTTCTGGCTATATCAGCCCCAATAATTATCTTTTGACAATTTCTGCATAGCACCTGCACTTGGTGCCGTACCTGTGTGCTTCTTGATTTTTCCAAGATACAATGCCAACGCAAGAGCATCTGCCCGGTCAGGAGAATCAAGTCCTCTTTTCTTCATTTCCTTTTTTGGTTCAATCTCAAGCTTTCCATTACTGGCCATGGTGTATTTTCTGGAAGAAAGCTGACCAATCGTCTGCTCATCGTCTTCAATAACAATCTGTTTGTTATCAAGGAGATCTCGCATACTGGCCCACATAGCGGTAGTCAGGTTATTGTACCTTTCAGCTGCATCTTTACCTGCTGCCGTATCAGTCTCAATCTTTTCAGCGGCATTTATCGGGATAACTTGCATCTTGTACAGCTTTTGTTCTTTCCGGACTTCCTTTAGTCGGTCAGTGACGCCTCCTCCAAGTCCTGTATCATCAATCTGCACATATACTTTGCCTTCATACGTTGGATGTTCTCTATATATCTTCTTGAATTCCTGTACGATATCCCCTACAGTGGCCATCAGGTTCTGTCCTCGCCTGTTCCGGACTATTTTGCAATGACCATGATAATTACGATATATGATCGTTTCATCATCTCCGAAACGGGCCACATCCACCCCCAATGATACAAACTGCATTCCATCTGTATCATCCAGTTCTAAAAGCCTGCTGCTACATTGTTCAATAATGCTCAGCGGAATAAATACGTCGTCCTCCTGGTTCGGGAACTCGCCCCTGACACGAACACGGACCACGTTAGAATCCCATCCGTATTTTCGAACAAGAGAATCTATGTTCTCTTTATTTGTTCTGGTGCTGTCCATAGAAGAAACCGTATGGCATTTGTACAATGCCCTGTCTCTTGTATGGGAATCATAAAAGGTTCCAGACGTCTTCGTTGGGTTTCCACACAGAAGAAGTTTATTGTTTGCTCCAGATAAGGTACCAAGGATAGCCTCCATGATTGGATCCGCAACACCGGAAGCTTCATCAACGATAAAAAGCATGTTATCTTCATGGAAACCTTGCATATTCTCTGGCTTTGTAGCAGTCCTGGCAACACCAAACCAACGCTTTTCCTCTCCAACCATATAAACATATGTCTTTGTCCATTTTAGAAGTATAGAGAGCAGTTCGGACTTGCTCATCCACTTGGAAATCTCAGACCAGAGGACATCGTGCAACTGCTGTTTGGTTGGTGCTGTCGCAACGATTCTTGGGTGTGGAAAACAGGTAACGAACCACAGGAACACCGCTGCCTCAAGACCAGTCTTTCCAACACCCTGTCCGGATTTAATGCTTACCTTTGGGTTTGCAGCCAAGTCTCTAGCTGCTTGTGCCTGCCATTCATCTGGTTCGAAATTCAGAACTTCCCGAAAAAACATGACTGGATCATCACGCCACAAGGGAATGCTTTCGTCAAGGAACTCAGAGAACGCCGTATCATCCATCATGTTTCTCTTCCCTCCTTGCTTTCACTACAGCTTCAGCCCATGCACGAACAACCTCATTGCCCTTGCTTTCTCCGGCAATCTTCTGCTTCTCCAGTCTCAGCTTCGCAAGTGCCTCAATGGCTTTGGTCTTCTTCGACTGCACAGTTGACAGCTCTTTTTCAAGTCTGGCAATCATATTGTCCTTGTTTTCCATATTTGTCATCATGTTATATGTGTTACCCGGAAGACGATCTCCAGAAGCAACCTTTTCTTCAATGCGTTCTTCATAGAGCTGTTTATCTTCATCTGATTTGAAAGCTCGCTTGTCTTCAGTTCTGGCGAAGCCGAACAAAGATACTTCTCCATTCATATTCCGGTATTTATTGATTGCCGCCATGATTCGTCTTTCCCTCACGGCAAAGAGCTGAATCTGTTCGATCAGGAGCATTTCTTCATCCATCGGAATATCTTCGATCATATCTTTTTCAGATTCATCAAGGACATCCCAATATACGGAAGAGTACGCTCCGTGTTTCTCTGCAATCTTATCTCCCGGTTTCAATGGACCGCCTTTGTTTCCTACAGCATTTTTGTTTCCAAGTTGTCCACCTTTATGGCGAGCGCTCGTTTTTTTCTTTTGCGAGCGCTCGTTTTTTTTCTTTTTTGCATCCCCATCCCAATTCTGGGTTGATTTCCAGCGTCGAACTGTACTGGCCGGGACGTCCAACTTCTTGGCAATGTCAACAAGTTTCATCCCGTTCTTATACATTTCCTCAGCTTCAATGCTGTTGGGACTTCTTGCCCTTGCCAATGGACACCCCTCCCTTCCATCATCTTATTTCGGCATACGCAAAAGGGAGAGGTTGCACTCCCTCTCCCCGCTTTTTGTTCTATGTACAATAGAACAGTATTAAATTTTTGTGATAAATTCAGCTTTTGAATATCCCGTCACCCCTTTTGTCATCATCTTCAAGAAGTCTTCTTTTGAAAAATCAGACAATCGGAAGATTTCTTCCGGTCTCATTCCAAGCTGTTTACCGATTTCTTCTACAGTTTTGCCTTCATCCATGAGTTCTTTTACGATTTTCTTCATAGGTTCCAACAAATGCGTACCTCTTGCCCTGTTATGAGTAACGGTACCGTAAATATCTTCTGAATGCTCTTTATGCTCCACAATAACTATAGGAACCTTGCCATCCAGTTTTGAAAGCAAAGGCTCCATTCCTGCAACTGTCCATCTATGAAAGCCATCAATGATCGTCATATCCGGTCGGACTACTATCGGAAGTGTCCATCCGTTCGTAAGAATAGACTGAATAAGCAGTTTTAAGTTCTCTTTCGAAACTTTGTTCGGGTTATAGTCATTCGGCTTTAATAAATTTCTGTCCACCCAACGCAACGTGGACAGCGGCGCTGTTAACTTACTATCCATGTTTTCTCTCCTTCTTTGCGTTATTGATATACCGTCCATATATTCTCTGATACAGTGCCCTGAACGTCCGCATCTTAGGATCACCAGATATCAGACCCTCGTAAATATGTTTGCAGTCCTCCGGTGTTGCAATAGCAGATACTGCAATAAAGAAATTACGGTATCTCTCTGCTACATGCCGTTTATGCGGAGTATCAAAAATTTCCATATGATCAAACAGATTTATCAATTCCTGTTTGTAATCTTTCTGCTCCTGTCCCTGTTCAGATTCTTTCCGCTTTCTGGAACTTCTGCCAAACATCTCGCTATCCCAGTACAGGGCGGCCAGATATGCGTTCGGCTCTCTCCGAATGACCCTCTCCATAAGATCTGGATAATACTCATTCATCTTCACAAGGCTTCTGGCTGTATCAACAGAAAAAAACTGCGATACCCGCATCTGACGTTTACTGGATCCTGACTGCCAGAGAAACAGATATATCTCCGGGATATCTACATAGTTCCTCAGTAAGAAAAGCCATACATCATTATCAGTCCAGTCGTAGATTGGAAATACCTGCTTCTTGGATGTCATTCTGTTTCCGGCTTTTGTCATAGACGCAATATTCTGAAGACGCTGCACGGATTCCGCTGTACGGATTCCGACCATCGTAATACCTGATACAGTAGTTCGTGGCAGGAAATCCTGATAAGCATCAATCCTCGGTCTTAACAGTTTATGACTCCTTATTGCAAAAGAAGGAGGCTGTCGTACCCACACATCCTGCTTTGTTGAATCCCAGCAAATAAATGTCTCGTCATTCGACAGCTCGTTAAAGCAATTGTAATGTTTTACTTCTACACAATACCATTCAAATTTAGCTCCCATCATCATAAAGATTCTGCGCCATTTCTTTGTCATTTCTTCCATGCAAGGAAATATTGCTTCTTCATCTATGAATTGCACGGTAAGCTGTTTCATGTTAATCTCGCCACGGTTGGCTAGGTTTACCATTAACTGTGCCAAGCACAAGCTGTCCTTTCCCCCACTGAAAGAAAAGAACACTGGCAGACCATTTCCAAATACATTTTTTATTCGGATTTCCGCAGCCTTCACAACATCAATGTTTGATTCGCAGCGTTTTACAGCCATATTCTCTCACCGCATTTAGGGCAGACAACAAACCTTCTGGTCTCTGTGATCTCTGGTTCGGTTTCAGTGGCATTCTGCTCTTCTGCTGGCTGTTCGTTCTGCGGGTTCGGCTTTTCCGGGCTGCTCTCTCCATTATCAGCTGATTGTGTATCCACTGCGGCTTTCTGTTCTCTCTTTTCATTTGCTTCTTTAATCTTCTGGATTTCGGAATCATCTAAAGTTCCATACTCAGAGAGTTTTTCGGTAACTTCATCCGCATCAGCGACCATCTGCTGTAAAATTTCTTCATCATATCCAGGGATATCCAGATCCCCCTGCAGTTCCTCAAGGAACTCATTCAGGGTTTCCAGATTGTCGATTCCAAGAGCATAGGTCTTATTATCAGCTATCATGAGTTTCTTTTTATCGTTCTCAGAAAGCCCTGCTTTTACATATACAGTTGCTTCCTGATAGCCAAGACTCACCATAGCTTCATACAAACCGTTACCAATCAGAATGATATTGTTTTCATCAATGACCAGCGCTCGTGTCTGACCAAACTTTTCAAGTGATCTCTTCAGTTCCCTGATCTGCTGTTCTGAATGAATCCTGACATTTTTCTCAGGATGCTTCAGAACACTCAATTTTTTGATTGTTACTTTCATCTTGCTTGTCCTCCATTTCTGAAGGGCAATGGCTTCCGGCTGCAACCGGCTATTTGATAGCTTTTAAAAATTCTCTGGCTCCATCGAAATGCTGTGCTGCATTTTCAACTATGGTCTTATCAATGTCGTAAACTTCTTTCCAACCTTGCTGTTCTGTCTCCATGTACTGTCTGGCAGGCCATGGATGTGTACCGCATAAATATCCTTTCTCCCAGTCATATATGGGCGGGAGTTTCACATCATAATAGTGAATATACGCAAGGACATCTTCGTGTCTCCACTCTGCGAGAGGGCTGTATCTGGTGATTCCGGCTGAATTAGTGTAGATATTATCTTTTCCAACATAATTGCCGTCTGCCTTTCTGCGTCCGAGCAGGAGTATATCCAGCTGATGTTCTTTATAGTATCGCGCCTGTCCTCTATGCTGTACAATGTGAAACCACTGCGCTGCCTTATTGCTTTTATCCGGAAATAACATATCCTGATGCTTTTTCAGCCATTCCATGTCCTGTCCGGTATTGATAATCTCAAGGTTAGAAGGTTTATTCTGCTCTATCCATGCAATAAATGCCGGATATTCCAGATTGCATCTCACAAGGACGCTCTGATCGATGCCAGCTTTCTCGCATATCTCTCCAAGTACCAGGGAGTCTTTTCCCGCACTCCATGCATAGGCTGCCTTTTTCCCCTTGCATTTCTCTTTGATGTCTTTCACTGTCTTTTTCACAAGGGAATCCAGTTCTTTCTTTGACACCGTCTCTTCAATGTGATCAAGCGCATTCTTCCAGTCTTCATTATTTCGAACGGATTGTTTTCTACCGAGCATAGCGTCTCTCCTTTCCGGAAGCGGCCAAGGCAATAATTCCGCTCAACAGGACTGTAAGCAAGCTTCCCAGTGTTTTATATGGTCCACTATTCAAAACGCTGCCGTAGGCAAATACAGGAAGCCCTACAGCCAGTGCAGCAACCACACCTGTGATAATCCCTTTTGCATTCAGTCTTACCCCTTTCAGTGTCATGACTGTTGGAAGTAATGTTGACGCCCTCAGTGTGCCATAGAACAAAAACAGATGTGTCACTGTAATTCCCGGGATATTTGCAATCAGAATGCCAGCGATCAGAAGCACTGCCATTGCAGCTCTGGTCTTCCTGATGTCTTTTCCTCCTGCAATATCTGTCGTAAGCGAAGATACTGCGCACAGGTTGCTATCCACTGTAGACAGCAAGCCGGAAACAATCATGAAAAGGAACGGCAATACTGCCCAGGACGGGAAAAAGTGGCGGATCAATTCAAAATTGATGATTCCAAGGTTCTGTGCCTGATATCCTGCACCGGCTCCCATAAATCCAAGAATTCCCATTGACAGCGGAACCACCGCAAAAAGAACTGCTCCAAGAAGAAACGCTCTTCCCAGCTTCTCTTTTTTTACTGCAAACGCTCTCTGCCAGAAGCTCTGATCTCCAAACGGCCCGGATAAAAGTCCAATCGTTGTCGGAAGCCCAAAGGCTAAGAAAATCTCTACTCCTTTTCCAGAGAATAGTGTTGTGTAGTCTCCTGATATACCGCTCAGTCCCTGTATAATGCCCTGTGTTCCTGTATTTCTTACTCCGAATATTACAAATAGGCTACATGCAACAAGCATGAATACCATTTGAATAGCATCTGTAAGCATAGATGCTTTGATTCCGGAGAACAGGGAATATGAAATTGCTATGCAAGCAAGCAGAATAGTCATGGCTTTGAACGAAATTCCTGTTACTGCACTAAGGATCTGACTTCCTGCAAGAAGCTGAACTCCCGTTGACAGAACAGACAGCCCGATCAGCTGAAAGAGGTAAACTCTTTTCACTCCATCGGATTTGTATTTTTCTTTCATGTAACCAGACAGTGTCATTCCTTCCGGCATTTCCTTCCGGATTCTCTTTGCAAAAGGAATAAATATCACCAAGCATAAAGCATTTGGCACTAAGAACCAGAAAAGCCCAATCCATCCGGCCGAATATGCTTTTTCTGTTGAAACAAACAAAGCCGGCGCCCAGATCCACGTCGCCGCAATACTCAGTGCGGACAGGATCCAGTTCTCAGACCGGCTTCCAACACAAAAATTTACTACATTTTTCTCTTTTTTAGTCATGGTCACTGTCGCCAGTATCATGATCGCTGCGTAGACAAACAGCATAATTATTCCATTCATGTATGATCTCCTTTATTTTTCTAAAGGAGCATTTTACCTTTACATTTATATCCCTCCCGTCCAAAGGTTTACATTAAAAAAGCCACCAGATTTCACTCTGATGGCTCATGGCTCATGATAAAATTTTACCCGATTATCATACACCATTTTCGTTATTAAGTCAATGTTAAGTTAACGCTTTTCGATATTTTCTATTTTTCAAAAAAATCTCAGTCCGTCAATCCCGAAAAACAGCGAAGATAAGCGCTCTTTCGCAATTTTGAGATCCTCGTAAATAGTGACTTTACTAACGGAAAATTTTTTTGAAATTTCCGTAATATTCATTGACTGCTTTGATATGTACAATAACTTGATTACTTTGTATCTTCTCTTGTCTTTCTCTGAAAGCTTGCTACAATAAATTCTGTATACGTCCAGCATTTTATCAATATGCTGTACCATTAAAGCCGTTCTCTTTGCCGACGCCTTGATAGATTCCACGATCACCTTGTCGTCTTTCATCTCCATAATGTCTTCCAGTATTTCTGTGACCTCTTCTCTTTTTGAATCCCTCGATTCATATACAGCATTTTCACAGGATGCCTTGAGAGTTCTGTAGTTTCTGAGGAGCAATTCTGTATTGTGAAGTCTGCGATCTATTCTTTCTTTTTCAGCCCGGCGCTGAGCTACCAGCATTGTATCGCTTGCAACCTGGGCTCCTGCCACTGCTGCCTGCTGAATCATTTCTTCAACATCTTTTTTGCTCATAACAACGAATTGTTTTTCTGTATCCATGCTCCACCTCACACATATTTCTTTCCAGTCTCAGGATCCTCGAATTTGATTCTGTCACGGAGTTTGAACCCAAATCCTTTTGCAAGTCTTTTGACCATCTTCACAAACAGTTCTGCTTCCTCATCCTTTTTTGTCCTGCTTGCCCTGTACACTAATGTTCGGGTTCTATCCGCTGCACAGATCGCATCATGTGCTGTTCTGTCCTTACATCCGCTTGCATTATATAAACTTTTATCCATATCAATTCTCCTTTATATATTTAAGCATGTACTCCTCTTTATATTGCTTCCATTGCTGATCTGCCATTCCCGGAGCGTAGAAATCTCGCACTGTATCAAGTGCTTCCATCATCCCGCATTTGGGACATATCATTGTTTTATTGTCTTTTCTTGATAATGCCGGGCGAGAACTATACTCTTTCCCACATTCAGGACATATCCTTTTCTCCTCCTTTTTTTAAACCTCCCAAGAAATCTTCTATAGTCATTTGGCCTGGAATAGATTCTTCCGGTTCCTCCTGTTCAATAGAATAATGAGGCAAGATACTTCCCCAGCATTCTGGTCCATATCCTCTCTCAATGCTTTCCGGATCCGTCAGTTTCCTTCCACATTTCTGACATTTGCTGTACATACGAATCCTCCATCTTTCCGCCAAGTAATGCAAATAGCCATGCTCTCTGGCTCTGCAGGTACTCTATCTTCCATTGAAGAATCATCTGGTCAATCACCTGATCTTCAATCACCTGATATTTTTTAGCTATCGCAATCTGTTCTTCATTCTCTCTGATAGCTTTCTCGATATCAATATGAATCCTTGCATACTCTTTCAAAGGGGCTTCTTTGGCCTTTTTATAGGCTATAATAGCCCACAAGAACCATACGATCATGCAACTAAAGATTCCACATATATAAAATATAAGTTCTTTCATTTTTCACATCCTTTCGTTTAAAACTTTGAGAGCTTCATGCAATTGTGCCTCTTCAATAAATTTTTCCATCGCCACCTGGCATTCTTCTATCGTTCCAATTTCCCGATATTTCTTTAATTCTTTCTCCTGTTCTGTATACTCGTTCATAATTCGCTGAATTACACAATTCTGACATTGATCATCGCAATCCGCTCCGCAAGGTAAATCGACATCATCTATCTCGATGTTTCCCGTTTCAAAGTTTCTGGAAAAGCTACAACACTCTTCTGGAACATAATTTCCATCTTCATCTTTAATCATTTTTACTGTCATTTGCTTTTCTATTTCCTTTCTTTGGTTGCTGCCTTTTCAACCTGTTTCAAATACTTTATCTGTCTTTGTATATACGAATCATCCTCTTTGCCACCCATTGCAAGCCAATCAGAAATTCTTTTATCAACATCCTGTAAAACCGACAGAGGAATTAAATCAGTATGAATATTTCCTATATTTTCCAAAGACATCAGATTTCACCTCTTTTTCCATCATACCAGCTTCGAATCTTCTCGAAATCAAGACTTTTTAAAACTTCATCCATAGTTTTCCTCTTCATCATCAATCTCAACAATTTTTAAGTCTGCAAAATCACAACACATCGCAAACCCATCAATCATTTTCTTTTTAACACCAAACACTTCCACAACGTAAGAATTATCCTCCATGATTTTTATTACATCTGATTTTTTAACGTATTCAGTCATTTTTTCTTCATCTCCTCCAACTTATTTTCAGCTTCTTCACGGGTGAGGAACCATGTTGTTCCAAAAGCAGTATCATTAAGCACTTTTTCCTTATATTCATTACGGCCTGTCGCATACCAGTGGCTACCGGCAAATGTAATTGATTCGATATGCTGATGATATACCCTATTAACATTTTCGCACCCGTAAAAAATATTTAATCCGTATATAGGTGGACTTGGAATAATATACACATCATCTCCGGCCTTACACGGCAATCTCACAAGCAAGCCCTGTTCTTCTAAGTCTTTATAAGACTTTAATTCTTCCAACAGTTCTGCAACATCTTTCAACCAATACAATTCTCCATCTTCAAAACAACATCCATAAGTATTTTGATGATACGGGCAACCAATCGCTTCCTTCCCACTGATATAATCTCTTAAATCCTCGCCAGTTCCACAGACAATGCGTTTATGCTCATCATCCATATGTATGAAGTTTTCGTGGTCTGCATAGCAATCGCCTACAGTATCCTGGCTGGCAACGCATTTAAGTGCCTTTATCATATCGTCAAGTATTAATTCCATCTACTTCACCTCTTCCATCTGACTTTCTACAGTATCTGCAAGTAACTTCAACGATTCAATGAATGTATCCGTCAATGTTGTTCTGTCTGGGTATTTAGCGAACGTTCTGACAAGTTTTACTGCATCCTTGATTTTTTCTTCATCTTCGACGATTTCGGATGCTTCATACACTGCCTTTTCAACATAGTTGTAAGTAACCATCTTACTGTCGTAAAAATTCAATATGTTTGGAAACGGAATTACGATAGGGTTTAAATGGTTTTCTCTCGCCCATGTGAATCCCTGAAGCTTTGCCATTTTCAGAACACTCAAATATTCTTCCTGTGTCTTTACAAATACGATTTTTCCTGTTAAATTAATCATCATAATTTCCTCCTGTAATCTTATTAATACAACCATTCCAACCTGCTTTTATTCTGTCCCAGTGATCTGTTGAAGCTACTCCGGTCATTTTCTCCGGCAATGGCTTCAATGGACACCAATCAGGTCTTGATTTGCTTTCACAATCATAATGTTCTTCTGTCATCAGAATTACATCATAATCTAAACAGCCAGCTAATTCACAATAGCCCACATATTCAAGTTCGCCGCAGTATGCAGTTCCGAACGGGCAATCATAGCAATTCTCTGGTGTATCTATCGCTAACACTGATTTACTCATCTGATTCCTCCTGCAATAATTCTGGATTGTCAAAAATGCTTCCAACTACTTCCATTTCGCACCTGTCGATATAATCTTTGGTCAGTGGCATTGAATAGCAGAATGGTTCACATCTGCTGATTGCGTCTGTCGGAATAATCTCATAATGCCATCCGACAACTTTATCTACTATGGACCCGGTTTCAATATTTCTTACACCAAATTCTCCAAATACCGTTTTTACAAGGTCTTCTGAATTTCCATGACACATCAAAATATCATTCTCCCAGATTTTCTTGCCGTTCTTATCTGTTAATCCTGTGTACTCGCATATTGTATCCGGATCAACTTCGTCAAATTCATCCGCCGTAACGGTCCATTTGCCTATTACCAATTTCCCTATGAATATTCGCTTTTCTCCCGGCATTCCACCATCCATCAGGTATCCCTCTATCCATTCACCGTTATCTTTTTTCTTTCCCTTAAAAAGAATTTCTCTCATTAACTCCACCATCCTCTACTTGTCCTGATTCTTCTAACCAATTTTCAACACATGGTAGGCAGATATAGCAACTGCGCCAACCTTGTCCTTCTACTATTGCTTTTTGATTCAACATTCTTTCGCCTTTAGGTACCTGTTTTTCACATACGCAGCATAAATGAGAAACCCTTATTTTTACGATTTTTTCTGTCAGATTTGATTCCGAACCATCCATATCCCCTGCGAATATCTGACTATCAATATACATTTTTTCTGGATATTTCATTCAATCCACCGCCTCTCACGATTTCAATGGCTCTTCTCAATCCCATTTTGTTTCCCGCAATATCTTCCATAATTTTTCTACTTCCGGAGATCTCCACGCAACCATGCAGTATGTATGTGCGTCTTCTGAGTAATGATAATGGTTTCTCTCCAGGTGTTCTCGGGCCTCTTTCTCTGTAAGAAACATCGTGTTTGGGTACATAAATGGTCTGATTGAAATACCAATTATCATGGTATCATCATGTCCATTGTTGGCAAGAAATTCATTCACTTCCTGCGTTGACAAATCCTCATACACTTCTTCTCCATCCTCCATATACGTCAACTCGAAATCCTGTGTATACCCTGTTTCAATTCTACAGTTTTCCCTATCGATATTGTTGTCTGGCAAGATGTTATCATTGAGATACTTCACCGTTTCTTCCGTTGTACTTGTAACTGTGCTTCCATCTACTTGCAAGCACAGCTCGTCCGGATCCTCATTATTGATCGCTCTCTCACTGCCTTTAATAACCCAGAAGCGAGGATCCGCTGTTCCTGTTGTGTCCTGAGTATTCATCTCAAGCTGTAATCTTTTCAGAAATTCTACATCTTCCTGATTAAGTTCTCTTTTCTTCGTTGTATCTTCATGATACTGCAATGTTTTATGAAATATTGCCATCTTAATTCCTCCTCTCAATGCCCGCTCCGCAGCATGCAGAACAGTAATTCTGTCATAGACTTCGTTCTTATCCCCTGCCTACAAGGCAATACAATTTCCAACTTCCAGTTTCTATCCTCGCTTAATAGTGTAGGATCATTGAATTCTTCCATTGCTTCTCTCCAAAACGGAATAGCAACCATAATGCCGTAATAAGTTGATGAATCTGGGTGCTTTTCACTCATGTAATTAGCAAATTTGCCACTCCGGAAATCTGGCAGAATGTCTTTGTAACACGCCATCGTAGTTACAATGTAATTCTTTTCCCCGAAGAAATTCAAACCATTACCGCTATAAACATCCTCTTTGCAGCTCTTGATTTCATAGCAGGTGAATATGCCTTTTTCTATTCCTGACACAGAGTATTGATTCGCCGGAGAAAATTCCATGTAGTCCACCCGCCTTGCCTTCGGGGTCCATGGATCAATACTAACCTCGCTGGCCCAGTGCGAGCCAGCCCTTCCGAGGCGAGTATCTGTAAGTAATTTTCCGAGGAATTTGGTTGTTTCAGTTCTTGTCATTTTCTACCTCATATTGGTTTTTTACCTTAATTGTTTCTTACTATTCAGGTTTTGTGGTGTCGTTTTCTACCCACATGCGAAGTTCTTTTGCTCCTGGATTATTCTCCTCGATACCATCTGCCAAGTTGCGCAGGACCATAGAAATAATTCCGGCGTCTGCAGTTGCATATGGTGTAATAGCTTTAATGATATTTTTACTGTAATAGTTCAAACCTTCACTAAGCATTTCTGCCCCTTCTTTGTTTTTTCCTTCTTGGAGCATTTTTTTGGCTCTAAGGAAATAACTCTGCATACGTTTCTCTTTAATCTCTCTCATTTCTTTACCACCTTTATCTTTTTTCTCAAACGCTCAGAATGCTCGTTCGTTACAATATACTCTTCGCACTCCTGTTTCCACATATCCTTGTTCTTTGTGTCTCCGTCATACCACCTGCAGTGCTCGCAGGCATCGCAAAATATCTTTGCTTCGCCCGCTGTTTTATCTACACTGTACATTAATATTCATAATCAATGCATTCATCTGATTCAGAATAATATTCTCCATCAAATCCTTTTCTCATCAACTTCTCCCAACACGAAAAGCATACAAGTCTAAATGTTATGCCATGGCAGTCTCTTGTAAACTCCATATTGCTTCTTTCCGTTTTCTTATTACAGCAAGGACATATCCGGATATCTCTTTCTATCTGTCTGTTCATAATCCTCCTTTCCCTGCCGCAATCTGACAGGCTCATGCGGCAGGATTGAATCTATGTGAATTTTAGAGCACCCTTAATCTTCTCGGGATTCTTCTACCTCCAATTTTTTCAGGTCAGCAACCTCCCAGCATCCCCCTACAGGTTCAACAAAAGCAAATTTCGCACTTGTTGTGTCATCCAAATATAAATACTCGAAGTTCCTCGATTCAGTTCGTCTGGCAAGATATAACTGTCCACGATCATTTCTCAGCATATAAGTCCATGAAGGATCCAGTTCGTCAAGAAAACTCTTTTCGTCTTTTGTAAGTTTAGGTTTTCCTGTAATATATTTATCCTGCAACTTATCATCATTTTTCTCATTTATTTCACATACATAATTTGTAACAAAGCATTTATTGTTTGCAGTCACTCCTGCAATAGCTCTCAGCAAATATCCGGCAATCTGTTCTTTTTTAACACGAGATTTTTCTAAGCATCCAACATTAATTGTTATCTTAATATCTTTTTCTTCCATAGCGCCATCTCCTTCTTGCTTCTACTTTTTTCATACAGTGAACCTCATTCTCCAAAGCATTCATCTGTCTCTGGATATCATCAACATCAACCAGTAAATAGAAATCCGGTTGAGCCTGTTGTGTAAAACAACATATGAACTGGCCTCTGTCTCTGTTATACGGCTTGATCACTTTAAAAGCTTCAGGGGTTTTATCTATAACAGCTATCCCCCGGTCCTCATAGAACCGGGAAGCTGCCATAATCATTCTTTCAAAATATTCGCCGTTTGATCTGCTTTTAAGCCCTCTGATTGAACGATTATAAGTATCCATGCTCACCTGCCACTTTCACCAGCTTATTGATCGTTACTGCTCCGATTCCCGGAATCTTATTCTGCTGAAGCAATACAATAAACTCCTTTGTTGTATTTTTAGCTAAAGCCTTGCCTTCGTTGAACCCTTCACTTCTGGCTTTCTCCACTCTGTCTTCCACATAATGAACTAGCTGTTCATCTGTCTTTTTTCTCATTTTTACTGCTTTCTCATGGATTTTATTTTCATCCATTGTTCTTCTGCAACTTTTCTTAGCCATTCTATCTCCTTTCTTACACAGCTTCTGGTTCTATGAACCCGATCTGTCTATCTTCTTTCCATTCTGTTTCTGAAAAATCCAGTGCTTGTCCGCACTTCTCACAAAAATCAGGGTAGTAATCTGGTCCAGCATTCAACGCACCACCGCAAGCCGGGCAATAATGGTATTCATGTTCCAACTTCACGAAATTGTATCGAATAACAATTCCTGTTTTTGATACAGGTTTCATAGCGATCATTACTCCACCCTCTCTCCGTACTCGATCACATATTCATACTGGGTTGTTTTTCTGGTCTCTCCGGCAGGAACTTCTTTTCTCACAACCTGCACTGCATATCCTGCTTTTGCCAGCATTGAAACCATCTGCAGTCTGTCTTCTTCATTCCACTGTACCGAGCCTTTACGAATGCTCCTTATGATCTGCTTAGCCATTACCCGCACTTCCTTTCTGTCTTTTCTTCCCGTTCTTTCATCAACTTCTCAAACGCAGCTACGAAAGCTTTAACCGATGCCGGCATCCCACAGTTGTGGCTTCCCCTGCACTGGATCACGCGACCATTGTTATATTCCATTGTGAAATATGGTGTATCAGGTTCTTCCACTCTGCGCACAAAGAAGATGTGTGTCTGCCCTTTGGCCACTCGGTCAACGTAAGTTCCAACGCAATGGTGAAGGGCAGCTCCTTCATTCTTGATTTCCTGTGCATCTCTTGGCACTCTCAATATCAATCCTTTTCCTTTTATCAGGAAAGCGTTATCTATGCCGGCATTCTCTTTGAGCATTTCCTCCAGAAGTTTTTTCATGGCCTCAGCCTCTCGCTTTATCCGTTCTTCTTCCCGGCGTTTCTTTTCTGCGGCCTTTTTATCTTGTACTGCCTGATATTCCGCAGCTGTCCTGTCATGAACTTTTTTGAAATTCTTCGGGAAATAGAAGAACATATTGGTGAGGTCATATTTCAGCTCTTTGCACCAGCTCAGATAATCAAGCCAGTCTTTAGCACAGTTTTGTAGGCGCTCTTCCCGGATATCCGGTCTTTCTTTATACTGCATATAAGAATATCGCCAGCAATGGCCATTCTCCCCTACACGATAATCAGCTCCTTCGCGTTCAATATATCTGCAGATTTTATGAATAGTTGACTTCCTGTTCTCTTTCCGTATCAGCGTTGTATTGCATCCAAAGAGTTTATAGAACCGTTCCAGTTCTTCCGCTTTCAGGTTGTATCCGGAGCTTTGCGCTTCCTGCAATAGCCTCAATTCATCAATGTTCCCATCAATAGACTGCAGGATTCGTGTGTTCTCCTTCGTGAGCCCGAGTATTTCAAATATTGTTTTTCCGTTTTTTCTGAGTCCCCTGATTCCATTCCGGCTATTATATTCAAATGCCCCGTCATGAATCTTATTGATCAGATGCGCGGCCAGTTTATACAGACCCATTTTTATAAACCATTCAAGCTGTGGAAACTCCTGATATCTGTAAATAGCATTGGCATAATGTATCTGTTCGCTCGGTCTATTCTCTGACAAAATCTCCAGTGCTGAATATTTCATTGGAGTATCTTTCCATGCTTCCGGCAGGTTTCCCGGATATAAGGCGCAGTATGACCTTTCTCTGTACCCTTCATCTGTACACCACCGCACAATACCAGTCTGTTTATACTCTCTGTATTCATAACTGCCGGTGCATGGCGTTCCGTTCGGTGCAAATTTGTAAAACGTCCTTACGATTTCAAGCAGACTGTCATTCGTTTTTCCATCCTGTTTCACCTCTCTATGGACCGAGAAATATCGCCACAGGAACCCCTCTTCTCTTGGTTCAATGAATGAAACTATCCTTTTGTCCCATATATGTGCCGGCATCCTGCCTCTGGCTTTAATGGTGACCGGACTTCCACAAAGGGGGCATATCCCCTTCTCGTTATTTCTTAACCGAATTTTCGTTCTGTCTACCAGTGTCACCCCATTACAATGAGTGCAATGCACCAGAGCCTCATTCTTTGATCTTGTTGAGTAAATCAGATATCTGCTGAATGACATCGCTTTTTCCGATACCCATTTCTTGAAGTCCTCCGGAATTTCCTTGACTGTTCCCATGACTGTATCAATAGGATTTGTCTCCTTGGCATGTTTTTCATCCAGTCGTCGCTGTTTGACCATGTCCTGAAAACGTGTCACAGCTGTCCAGTCTTTAACATCTTTTTCTGTACTCCATTCTTTGAAAAATCCACGCATACGATCAATGTCTGCATCCGTCCAGAAAAACATGTTCGGGGTATATCTGTTCCCCTTATCTCTATCCCAGTGATATTCATACAGGCGAATACATTCCATCCGATCAAAAGCTGCAGTCAGCCATTTCACTCTTTCATAGGCCAGATCCTGTGATATGTAATCATTCTTGGAGAAAAATGTTCTTAACTGAGCACCCTTTTCTCCTTTCTTCAATTTGTCAATGGGATAGAATGTCACCATTAAAAGGTCTTTTTCTATATCTCTGGTTGTAACAATATGCGTTCCCGCAGCTCGTTCCGCAAACCTGACCATTTCGTCTGTGGCTTCTTCTCTTGGAATCTGTGCTAATTTTCTCTTTTCCATGTGACATCCTCCTACAGAAGATCGAACAGTGACATCTGACCATCCATTGCTGGTTTATCCTGCTTCTTTGGTGTTTCTTTCTTTTTAGGCTTTTCCTTCTTTTCTGGCTGCGGAATATCTTTCTTTGGCAATTCTTCATATGTTTTTTCAGAAGAATTCTTTTGGGTCTCCACTTTCTTTACTGCTGGCTTCGCCTTATTTACTGTATCTACCTGCTTTTTATCACTTACTTTTTTCTTTGCCTCCGGTTTTTCTTCTTTGTGATAATAATCCTCAGCCCATTCATAAACCACACAATACTTAACAGCAGTACTTGCACCACCTGACTTTTTTTTCACCTGATCAATAATGTATTCAAGGCACTTGTACCATGTCTTATTATCCTGTATAACGTCTTCCGCCAGCCCCTGATCATCTTCACAGCGTTTCATCAGATAATCGATAGTTGCGCTTGTTATACTCTCATCTACCATGCATCCATTAACTTTCGTAGTTTTCAATGCTTTTTCTGCTTCCAGCTTTTCTTTAGCTTTCTGCTTTATTGATTTTGTATTTTCAGTTTTCTCTGCTTCTGCTGACGATTCATTGCCGCTCTCGTCCTCTAATTTGCTCTCTGGCAGTTCTGTTTCGTCCTGCCCTATCGTTTTACTGTCCACGTCCGTTTCCGTCTCTAAACGGGCGATTTCAAGCTTCTTCTCAGCATCCTGTTTTAATTGTTCTGACATCTATGTTCTCCTTTCATCGTTTCAGCAGTTGTCTCTCATACTCTGCAAAATCATAATCTCTCTGGTGAAAATTATTAAAGCGGTTTTGAGAAACAGGTTTTGACTTATCCGGCACACGAGGTGCTTTATCCTGCTCTCTGGATATCCAGCCTGTAATAAATCGTTTGATTCCCCTCGGAGTCTTTTTGTTCCTCGGGTTAGAATCAAGCCATCCACGCATATTACGCAATGCCTGTTCAACGTCAACTGCCGGATATAACTCTTTAAGCTCTTTGACATATTCTTTTGTCACCAGATAATCATCCCCATTGATTAACGGCAGTTTGATAAATACATCTACCTGAGCCGGCTCTGTCTCTACCTTCAACTCAGCCTTTGAACAGGATGGCTCTATCTCCACCTTCGTCCTGCTCTCCGCAACTGGCTCTATCTCCACCTTCGGTTGCGGCTGTCCGGAGTTCACCTCCGGGCAAATGTATTTATTCTCTATCTCTTTATCTTTATCTATCTCTATCTCTTTCTCTACGTCACTGAGGTGTAACTGTTGCGTCACACCAGTGTCACATTGTGACACTTTTTTATCTCTAAGGCGTCTCATCCTTTCAGCACTTGCACTTTCAGATCCCACCATTCTGGAACACTCTGTAAGCTCATATTCGCTTTCGTCTATCAGTTGCAAGAGTCCCTGAGCCATAAGAAACTGGACTGTGACTTTTACGTTTTCCTCTTCTTCATCAAGCTCAAGTGCGATCTCTTCTGTAAAGTTCTCTTCTACTCCATCGAAGAAGAGCTTTCCCTCATTTTTCAGAGATATCAGCAACATCTTGAGATAGATAATTGTGTATGTATCGCCTCCGGCAATTTTGCGGAGTTTCTTGATCGACTTCTGCCGGAAGAAATCATCCGGCAGCTTAAGCCAATAGTATCTTTTTCCCATAGACGCCTCCTTAGTAAATGACCTTAGAGCCGTCTTCTGTTTTAATTACGGTTACAGACTGATTGAATCGAGCTTTCATAGCATCATCATGGGTTATTGCCATAATTTTCACATCTGGATACCTCTGTCTGATTGTTTCCAGAGCATCTACATAGGCCTGAGTTCCATCATCGTCGAGAAATGGAGGTTCGTCTATAAACAGCATTCCAAGCTGAATACCTGCGGACGTTGCTTTAATCTCAGACAACGCAAGGATAATAGCAAGTGAAGCCTTTACCTTTTCCCCTCCAGATTTCGAAGCATATGGGAGAGTTGTCTTTCCGTACTCATTAATCAGTACGTCCAAGGTAGCTCTGTCACCGTCTTTGCCTTTGACGGTACGTTCCATCACAAATTCCACTCCCATAGTCCCGCCTGTCATAGATCCAAGGATATTGTTTGCGGTATCAGTAATGTGAGGAATAATGTTTCGGATGATCTGATGTGGAACGCCATCCTGTGAAAATGCCTGTTTCAAAGCCTCGTAGCAATCAGCTTTCTCAGCTGCAACAGCAATACCTTTATTCAAAAGAGCTATTTCAGAACGCATCGTCTCAACATCTTCAACTCTCTGTGTCAGTACGCCTTTTTGAATCTGCGTTTTTTCAAGAGTTTCTTTTGCAGATTTTAATCTTCTCTCAACTTCTTCAAGAGATTCACTGCCTTCAATATCTTTTCTTAATTCTTCCAGTTTTATTTCCGCTTCACGAAGATTGTTATATAAAACAAGTTCGTTGGCATCTTCCTTGCTCCGCTCCTGATATAATTCAGTAAGTCTCTTGTCAATATGCTGTTTTCTTTCTTCATACACCGGAAGTTCCTTTTCCTGGTCTGCAAAATGTGCCACCGAATTTCTTTTACATACAGCATCATCGTACTTAATAACGGAATCAGATAACATATCAACAATATCAGTTGCTTTCTGGGCCTTTATATTGAGCTCTAAGAGGCTTTCTTCATACTGCCCTATCGTTTTACTGTTGGTGTCCTTTTCTGTCTCTAAGCGGGCGATTTCAAGTTTCTTTTTCTCGACATCCTTTTTCAGGTTTTCATATTTCATAAGCGTACTTGCTTTTGTTGTCAAAAGATCTAATCTTTCAGCATCATATCCGATAATACAAATTTCACCCTGTTTTTTGGATATTTCTTCGTCTCGTTTGGCCCTCAATGCTACTATTTCTTCCTCGCATTTTTCCAGATGGTCTGCTTCTTCTGGTAAACTCTTTACATCATCGATTGCTTTTGCAAGAAACCTGCAGCTTGCTCCATCTATATCAGGGCAACCGGAATTCTTCATAAATTCCTCCTGCTGTCTTATCTCGGAAATTCTGTCCAAACGATATTTCCGCCTGTTCTCTGCTTCTGATATACGCTGAGAATACTTTGCTCTTATCTGTTGCAGTTCCTGCTCCGCAACAGAAACCAAATATCTTTTTTCCTGTAGTTCCTCGCATTGTATCCTCACCTGAGCCAGCTCTGTCAGTTTTTCTTCCAAATTATCCGGAAGTTCTGATTTAAGCTGTTCAATAAGATTCGCAATGTCGTTATTTCGACGCTTTGCATCGTTTATGATATTCTGGCAATTCTGGATGTCAGCATTATACCCAGCAAGATTTCTTTTTGCATTGTCATGATTAAGAACGTCTTTCTCCAGCTCTATGATCTGTTCGGACAACTGTTTATATTCGGCGGCTTTTTCTCTGATCTCATTCGCTGATTCCAATGCGACATTACAGCTTTCTAAAATCTGCGTCTTACTTGAGATTTCATCTGAAATGAATCTGCGTCTCTTATGACAATCATCCAATTCTTCCGAAGCTTTGCGGCACTCCTGCTCTGCTTTTGCAATCTGAGCATGTTTATTCAGTAACTGTCCTTGAGTATCGCTTAAATCCTCAATCTCTTTATTAAGCTGATGAATATCTTCCTCTGCTTTCTGCAATTCAGATTCCGGATCTCCTTTGGATTTGATAAAATCCATTTTAATTCGGACAGCTTCTTTTTTCGAGGCCAGCTCTTTTCTCTGTTCGGAGAGTTTCTTTTTTGAATCCAGTTCCATAACTCCATAGATTCCAAGACCAAGCAGTTTCGCAAGTATTGCCATACGTTCGTCCTTTTTAGCCTGCAAGAATAATCCGTACTGATCCTGCATGATTAAAGCGCAACTTCGGAATGTCATACTGTCCATACCGAGAAGCTTCTCTATCTCTGCCTGAGTATCAGCAATTCGCTCCTTTGAAATGTTTCGCCATTCATTTTCTTCATACTGAGATAGGTTCAACGTCGGTTTTCCTGACTTAGTTCTGGTACGTACGACCCTGAATCTCTTATCTCCAATGTCAAATACAAATTCTATAGAACCGCTTCTTGCATCTTCTGTACCGCGGATCCACGCCTTGTTGTCTCCCTCTCGAGTTTCTTCAAACAGACAGTCAACAATCGCATCCATGAATAAGCTGCTCTTTCCTGCTCCATTTACACCGTTGATCGTACAGAAAGATATATCAGCAAAATCAAATCTTTCTTCTTTATAATTTCTGTAATTGCGGACAGCTATTGAAATCGGTCGGAATACTCCGTGTATCTCTGCAGTTGTACTCTGTTTCATCGCTTCCGCAATAATCGGTTCTGCCAGTTCTACGATCTTATCCGGATTCTTGAAGCATTTTTCTTCCAGATACTTCTTGAGATTTAAAGTCGGGTCGCTTTCCTCTGATAGTAATCCTCTGTTCGTAACATCAATAGCATTTTCTGCCTCAATATCCGACACATAAAAGGCTCCCCAATCATACAAATCCTTTTGCAGTAACGGGATATTCAACAGTTTTTTCTGTTCACTGGTGCAACTATAGTTCACTCTTACAATCATGTCTGAAATATCCCTGCTGATATTCGTAACCAATGCATATGCATCCCTGTTTCCGATATAATCACTTACCTGATTCGTGTCCCAATCTATGGTTTTGAATCTGCGATAAGGTGTTCCACAGAACTGAGATGATGTCATCTCCCCACCCATGAACTCATGAATATAAAATCCTCTGTTCTGATGCTCATCATTAAAATTCATGGCATTAATAGCGCCAGAGTAATACACGTTATGCAATCCGTTGATCTGCTGTGGTCTATGTATGTGTCCCAGAAGCACTGCTTCATAGCCAGCAGCTTCCAATGCTTCTCTCGGAATAACCGGTTCAAAATTTGTAAAGAATGAAGTCTGACCGGATTCCATGTTGCAACCAGGTACGGTATAATGCGCCATCAGGATAGATGTATTATGGCATTCAGCTCGAAGCCCCATTACCATACTGGATATATAGCTTGTCCATGCTTCGTTTTCTTCATCTGCAGACAGACCAGGGAATCTTGATCTGAACTCCTGCTTATCAAATCCCGGAATGCAGGCTATATCAGCATATGGCGTACGGAGTACAGTTGGCGATGTTACTATATGTACATTTCCAGTATTTGCAAACATCTTGCTCAAAACTCTGAATTGTCCACCTCCATCATGATTCGGCGTTCCTCTCATTACGATTACTGCTTTCGCAACACCTGCCAATTTTGTGATCGTGTCTGTTGCAACAATCATTTCGTCCGAATATCTTACCGGACCTATCTGCTCCTGATGGAAAACATCACCAGAAACGCAAACAATGTCTGGTTTCTCTTCTTCTGCAACCTTAATCATATAATTAAGGCAATTTACTGTATCCTGTGAACGGAGATTTACCCCGTCCACTACAGGACCTTTAAACTGGCCAATATGCCAGTCAGCTGTATGTAAAATCTTCATTCTTTTACCTCCGTCACTTTTATTACAGGAAACATATTTACGAGCCCCTTTTTCAAACGATCGAAGTTCTCTTCACTAATCCCACAGAAATCAATGCCACTATTCCCCATCTTTTCTCCGATAAACAGGATGTTTCCAAGAATAGGGCATCCATGCTTGCCATATTCGTAAAGATAGCTTCCAATCAGGTTTGCTCTATTCGGCTTCAGCCTTCCCTCTTCGTCGATCAACATGCTTACACATTCACCAGGCGTCCTTGTTGGTGTAGGCGACATTTTTAACATTGTATAAAGTCTCTTCGGCATTACATGTTCAACAATATCGCATCCATTACCAATCAGTTCGTAGAGAGCTTTGCTTTGTTCGCTCATGGTTCCTTCCGGAAAATCGTGTATTGTCATTTCAAGTTCTGTGGAAATTTTAATAATTTTCATCTGCGTCCGCCTCCTCTCTGGCATTTGATACACAATGGTTCACCAAATTTATTGATTGAATACTCATAAACCTTTTCATTTATGATCGTACCGCATCTGGAGCACTGAAAATCTGCAGTTCTGTCTTCCTCTGGTTGCGGATCCGGTTCATTCGGCTCTTCCTGTTCGGGCTGGGCAAATGCTTCCTGTTGAATTTCGCCCATATCTTCATCCGGAAGTTCCGAAGTAAACGCCGGATTGTCCAAGTCACCTTCATCGATAATATTGCTATCTGTGGCAAAATCTACATTCTTAACCTCAATCTGAGGCATTCCGAACATATTGTTTACAGAATTCATACCCTGCATCAGCATTGCCTGCCGGACCTGTGGATCTGAATAATCCGGAGAGAATATTACTGTTGGGATCGCGAAATTCTTCTTTAATTCGTCTATCGTATAGCAGCTTTTGATTCCCAGTAATGCTCTGATGACTCTAAGTTTGGCTCCGGTCAGCGCTTTTTCAGCCCAAGATTTTCTTAACAGGGCCATATTTACTTTTACATAACGTTCTATGTATCGTTCCCTATCTTTTTCGGCAATAACATACGCCTTTATGTGATTTCCCCATTTATCTGTATCGTCAATCCACTTTCCTGCAAATATCTTAGCCGCCTCTTCTGCCGCTTTCTTATCTGTAATTCCCCTAACTGCTTTATCCGTGGATTCTCTACGAAATCTATCTTCTTCATCTTCAAGGCAAATTTCTCTTTGATCAACCTCTGATCTATACGTTCCGTCTGCCTTTCGCATTGCACCCTGAGCCTGTGCCCGATATGTGGTCGCATCAATTTTTCTTCCGTAGGTCTGTTGTGGATTAAATTGAATACCAGCTGCCATTGCCAGTTTGTTAAGAAGCGGCTTGGATAACGAATATGTATCCTGCCAGATTTCTTTTCCTTTTCCATCTTTCTTTCCAGTAGGAATTCTGTTGACTTTGTAAATGTCACCGCTATTTTCGCTCAAATCAACTGCGACTTCCTCTACATGATATTTATAGAAAGGATTCAGCTGCACATCTGTTGCCGCAGGGACAAGCAAGTTATGATCACTGTATGCTCTTATAACCTCTGACAAGTTTCCTGAAATTTCCTGCATGTACTTGATTACCTCCTAAATCTGTGATAAAATGACGGTGTTCTTTAAAAAATGAGGCCCAACCTGTTTTTTAAAGTTCTGACCCAAAAGCCTCGGATGCGGATTTATGAGTGCCGTCTACACTTCATATCTCCTTTAAGCATCTGGGGCTTTTAATATGCATCTCCTACAGCGAATCTGGTCAATGCGTATACCCACACCCACATGAGCGGGATTGCTATCCATTCGGATCCGAGTTCTGCGCTTCCCCTTATTGCGCAAAGCATATCGCTCAGATATCCGAAGAAGATAAGGCTGACTGCTGTAGGAACGATGTAAACCATCGACCTTTTCAAGAAGCGAATTCTCTTTTTTATTTTCGCTCTTTTCTTTTTTTTGGAATATTCCTCATACTCCTTCTCATTAAATTCTCGCACCACGGACAGATATATCCGTGTTTTGGAATCTTCTGTAATGTACTGATGTTCCACATTCTTGCGTACATCCATTATCTTGCCTCCTTATCAATTAAGATCAACTCTTTGGCGATAACGCTCTGTAATGCGCATCTGTCCATTTCATGCCAGCTGATCGGCACCGAACTGTTATCCAGCGCATTTAAAATTCTCTCAGCTGTTGTATGATATTTCTTCATATCTTCTGTTGTAAACAATTTCGCACCTCCTTCATCTATGCTGTCTTCTCTGTATCAATCTGGGTTACAAAAATTCCAAGATCAACACTTTCCATATTGTTTAGTTCCTCCAGAAGCTCTGCGTCTGATGTAATTCCATAGTTCTTTTTTAATATTTCTTTTAATTTTTCTTTAAGGTCCATCAAAACACTTCCTTTTAATTATCCGAATCCGAAATATTAAGATAATCGCTGATTCTTCTTCTGATTTCTATGCTGGTCTTCTTTCCATTTAAAGTTGACGAAAGATAGCATCTGGAACAGCCAAGTTCTTCGGCCAGATCATTAACAGAGATATCATTCTGAATCATTGCTATCTTGGCTTTCTTGCACCAGGGAGATAATTTCTTCTGCATTAAACCTCCTCCCCTCATTTCAAAGATTTTTCAATCCAGTTTTTCAAATTTTGAGTTACCTCATTAACCTCATTCAAGGTGTTTATGATTTTCTCTAAATCTGGCTTTTCATCCTCTGTAATAACTCCATCTGCCGTAATATCCAGCAGGAGTTCTTTGGCTTCGTTGATCTTCCGGAATGAGCACAACGCCCTGAGTGCAATCCTATCAATATCCTGATTCTCAATCTTTGGCATTCCTTTTCCCAGAGGGCACATTTCCCGGCAATAATTACCTTTCAATTCAGGGGCTCTATAGATATCCGCCATCAGAAGCACTTCCTCTGGATAAGGGGTAACACTGCCAAGTTCTATTCGTGCAAGCCTTGTCCGGTCAACACCAAGTTCCTCAGCAGCTCCTTCGCGGCTACTTAATCGTTCATTGAACTTTGCCGCCTCGTATCGTGCCTGGCAAAACATATTGCCGGCCGCTTTCGTAGCAAATTTAGACATTTTCTTTTTGACCTCAGAATTTTATAATGGTTGTGTACTAAAAGTACTGTTTTGTTATAAAAAAATTTTATCTACTGTGGCATTTAATGCAGATGCGATGATATTCGCAGTTTTTAATGACGGAGTACGATCACCTTTTTCGATAAAACGCAAATATCGCTCAGATATTCCGGTTTTTAACGATAAATCTAAAAAGGACATATTCTTGTTTTGCCTGTATTCCTTCATTTTATTCATATCATTCTCCTTTCCAAGTACTATTGGTACTTTTTATTTATGTACTAATAGTACAGTACCTTTAGTTTATTGTCAACCCTTTTTTTGGTATAATTTTATTGGAGGTGTACAATGGGAATAGAAAGTAGAATTAAGGACTTACGTATAGAAAACAATTATACTCAACGTGAGTTGGCAGCTAAAATAGGTCTAACACCCAAAATGATTTCATTTTATGAAAAAGGAGAACGTGTCCCGCCATTAGATATAATAGTAAAATTAGTTCAAATTTTTAATGTATCTTCTGACTATCTATTAGGATTATCAGACAAAAGATATCCTGATGAGGACTTAGGATGGAGATCCCCACATATCGAAAATAGGTTTGGGAAAATTTTAAGTGACTATCGTAGAACGAACGATATATCTATATCCGATTTTTCAAAAAAGATTGGAGTCAGTAAAGATTTATTGTCGCAAATTGAGTTTGGCATCTATACACCATCTTTAGAACTACTTCGAAAAATTTCGGAATTAACTGGATATAGTATTGACTACCTTACTGGCGCAGAGATATTAACCAGAGTTAATAAGAATATAGAAAGTTCTGGTCAAATACTAACAAGTTCTTTTGTGGAAAGTGACGGTTATTTTCACTCCCGCTTAGAAGAATGTTGTATAAAAAATGGTATTACATATGAAAACGTAACTGAAAAACTAGGTTTGTCACAGGAAGTCTATACAGAAATCCGATTTAATAGAATGCCTACTTTATCCGAATTATTGCGTATATCGTATGGCTTCGAAGTATCAGTTGACTTTTTACTCGGAAAAACTGATTTTCCAAACATTAATCTTACGACGGACGAAGTCGAGTTGCTCTTAAATTATAGAGACTGTATTCAACCTTATAAAGCCAATATTCGTGACAGGGCTGAAAAACTATCTATCGAAAGTATAAATATATCGCCGAACACAGAAGGGCAGCCTCTTAAGAAAGCAAAATAATAAGCTTCGCGTGGTACCGGAGCAAGAAAGGATTATAAAATTATGAAAAAGAGATTATTTATTGTTTTATTAGTAGCAACTATTTCTATTACTGGTTCACAAGCCTCTTTTGTTCTTGCTTCTTCAGATTCTGAACCTTCAGCAGAACAAACATCTGATGAAAAATCTACATTCACATTTCGTGATATTCAATGGTGGGACACAAAAACAGATGCAGAAAAACAATTAGTTGCCGAAGGCGCAGAAATCCAAACTGCTGCGTTTGAAGATAATATCTTGCGAATGAGCGGGATAGATTATGCAAATTCAACAGGAGCCAAAGATCGAGTTGAAGGTGGAGGAACCGTTGTAAGATACTCAGGTCTTAAAGTTGCCGGATATACTCCAAGTGAAACTGAAGCATGCTATATTTATACTCTCAACGATGACGGTAGTATCAACAAAGACAAAGATTCTGCTCAATTCTATTTCGGATGGTACACTTTTGAGTCTTACGATTATGCAGATGGCGAGGGTGTTTATAACGATCTGCTTCAAAAATTGCAATCTCTGTATGGAGATGGTGCAATCAATAGTGATGACGATTATTTCACAACCTCCACATGGACCGATGCAGACAATAATCAGATTCGTCTCCTGTTAGGAGGAAAAAACAAAGATTATAAATATGTAACCTTAGGATATATAGCTGCAGGTGCGGATGAAAAACTGGATGAAATGCAGGCTGCTGTCGATGCAGAAAATATTGCCTCAGAAGCCGCTGATCGTGAGAAAAATAAGAAAGATGTTTCTGGATTATAAAAAGGTATTTCTTTATGACAATCGGCAAAAGAATCAAAGAATTGCGGACTGAAGCTGATTTGCTTCAGTCTGAGCTCGGAAAAGCTGTAGCAGTTTCCAGCCAGGTAATCTCGAATATTGAGAGAGGCTATACTAAGCCATCAACTGAATTAGTTAATCGATGCGCAAAATATTTTGGTGTGCCGGCAGATTATCTTCTTGGCCGGACCACTGAAAAATATTCTACAACAGAGCAAAAAGAAGCTCCTGCTCTTTCTGCAAAAATAAAAGACCGGATGGATCAGTTGCAGCTGAACCCGTCCGATCTGATCACTAAATCAGAAATTCCCGAAGATTCCTTTGAGGATATCATGACAGGAACAGTTATCCCAGGGATAGATGTTGCCGGCAGGCTCTCTAAAGCCCTTGATACTTCCATAGATTATTTAGTAGGGAATTCTGAATACAGCTGTGTCATTGCTTCAGAAGACGAACAGGATATCATCCTGCGGTACCGTCAGTTATCCAAGAAGGGAAAACGTATCTTTTTGGGAATGATGGAGAAGATGGAAGAAGAAAAAACAGAATAGTATATTTAACTGGGGAACCGTTGGGGTGTTATGTCAGCCGCCGGACACTTATGTGAAAGGAGGCTGGTGCTGATGGTTACATATGGAGATCTTTTTACCTTTGTAATTATGCTTTGTGCAGTTGTAACTCTTGTTATCAATTTAATGCATAAAAAATAGCGCCCCTGCTCTGGTAAAGTAAGGCGCTATTTTTTAGTTACTACTCTATCCGGCGGTCAGGTGTGCACTGACCAACGGTTCTCTTGTTAAGTACATTATATCTATTCATATACTTTTTGTCAAACAGATATTACATATATTTCAACAAAGGAGCATCCATATGGCACGAAAGAGAACTAATCTAATCGGCAACACTCCGTCTGTACGCGAAACAAAAGTCGCTATATATATTCGAGTTTCTACCATTCATCAGGTAGACAAAGACTCTATCCCCATGCAGAAAAAGGATTTAATTGCATACTGCCAGCTCATCCTCGGAACCGATAATTATGAAATTTTTGAAGATGCAGGGTATTCTGGAAAAAATACAGACAGACCAGCATTTCAGAATATGATGGGGAGAATCCGAAAGGGCGAATTCACTCATGTTCTGGTTTGGAAAATAGACAGGGTATCCAGAAATCTATTGGACTTTGCGGAAATGTATGAGGAGCTGCGTTCGCTACGTGTAACCTTTGTAAGTAAGAACGAACAATTTGATACCTCAACTGCAATCGGAGAAGCCATGTTGAAAATCATATTGGTTTTTGCCGAGCTGGAAAGAAACATGACATCTGAGCGAGTAACAGCAACTATGATATCAAGAGCTAACAGTGGCCAATGGAACGGTGGACGCATTCCTTTTGGATATAGTTATGATCCTAAAGAAAAAGTCTTTTTCATACGTGAAGACGAAGCCTCCATTTGCCGTGAATTAAAAGATCTTTATCTGCTTAATCGGTCACTTGCTTATGTCAGCAGAGCTTTGAACGAAAAAGGATATAAAACACGAGCTGGGGTAAGCTGGTCCCCTCATTCAGTATGGATCATCGCCTCAAGCCCTTTTTATGCAGGAATCTACCGATATAATCGATACAAAGGAGTAGAAAGCAGAACAATCAACCCGGAAGAAGAATGGGTTATGATTCAAAATCACCATCCGGCAATATTTACACTGGAAGAGCATCAAGCAATGAGAAGTATTATGAAATCTAACAAACGAAATATGGACAATCTTCCAGGAAGGGTTCATCTTTCTACAAAAACACATATCTTCCAAGGAATTATGTATTGTGATAAATGCGGCAGTAAGATGGTGTCTACCCCTGGCAGACTTCATGTTGATGGATATCGTACTTCAAACTACGGTTGTCCTTTAAGACGCAACACTAAAAAATGTAATAATCCTACTGTAAATGATATCGTCATAGGTGAATTCGTTATCAATTACATTCTGAATATGCTCAACGCCAAGAAAACATTTTCTACAATAAATACACCAGATGAATTGAACGCTGCTCTTTTATCCGGATCTGTTTTCTCCGAAGTATCTTCTGTTGAAGAAAATGGGCTTAATAGCTTTTTTAATCTCCTGTCAAGATATGGTTCTGACAGATCTTATATTTTTTCAGTCAAGAGCCCACGAAAGAAAAAGGCAGCTGTTGATCCGGAACTTTCAAAACTTAGAAAAGAAAAAGAAAAGCAGGAGCGAGCACTCCAGCGTTTACAGGACCTTTATTTATATTCTGAGACTTCCATGTCGGAAAAAGATTTTATCATTCGGAAAAGTGAAATCTCATCTCATTTAGATAATATCAACAGGCAATTGGGGCTTATGACGCAAGATCAAGCCTCCTTCCTTTCAGATGAAGAATTTATTAAGCAAGCCAGTCATTTACTGATTCAAAAAGAATTAAAAAATAAAAAATATATCTATTTCAAAAAACTGGTCAGCACTGTGGATCCAGATATTTTAAAAGCATATATGGAAACTATTCTCGACTCCATCTACACAGCCGACGGAAAGATTACTGCTATTACATTCAAAAATGGGCTAACTCATAGATTCATATATAAAGACAAGTAATTGGTTCTAAATGCCAAAAGCCGGGAAATCGCTCCCGGCTTTCTATGTTTTATGGTATCTAACAAATGTTAGAAAACGGTGTCATATCAGAATCATGGCATCTCCAAAAGAGAAAAATCTGTACTTTTCCTGCACTGCAGTCTCATAGGCATGCATGATATTCTCCTTGCCTGCCAGCGCAGACACCAACATCACAAGTGTGGATTCCGGCAGGTGGAAGTTTGTGATCAGGGCATCGATCATTTTGAAATGATAGCCCGGATAGATAAAGATCTCTGTCCATCCGCTTCCGGATTTCAGAATTCCATCTTCTCCTGTTGCAGATTCCAGTGTTCTGCAGCTTGTGGTTCCTACTGCTATTACACGTTTACCTGCCTTCTTTGTGTCATTGATCAGCTTTGCCTGATCCTCCTCTACTATGTAGAATTCGGAATGCATATGGTGGCTTTCCACGTCATCTACTTTGACAGGGCGGAAAGTTCCGAGACCTACATGAAGAGTCACATGAGCGATATTGACACCTTTTTCCTTTACTTTTTCAAGAAGCTCTTTAGTAAAGTGCAATCCTGCTGTCGGTGCTGCTGCGGAGCCTTCGTTCTTTGCATAAACTGTCTGATAACGGTTCTTATCTTTCAGTTTATGTGTAATATAAGGCGGCAGAGGCATTTCGCCAAGCTGATCCAGGATTTCTTCAAAGATTCCTTCATAATGGAACTGGATCAGACGGTTTCCCTCGTCCACCACATCAATGATCTCACCTTTTAAAATACCATTTCCAAATGTGATCTTAGCACCCGGGCGTGCCTTCTTTCCGGGTTTTACCAGACACTCCCAGATATCATTCTCTCTTCGCTTCAGAAGCAGGATCTCGATCAGTGCTCCTGTCTCTTCTTTATGTCCGTATAACCGGGCAGGGATTACCTTTGTATCGTTGATGACCAGGCAGTCTCCCTCTTCCATATAATCCAGAACATCTGTGAAATGGCGATGCTCAATGCTGCCATCTTTTAAAGACAGATGCATCAGTCTGGATGAACTTCTGTCCTCCAGAGGATCCTGAGCGATCAGTTCCTGAGGAAGGTCATAATAAAAATCTGATGTTTTCATTTTATCTGCTCCTCTTCTTCCTTCCACTGTTTCCTTAACTGGCGCACATAGTTCCATTCTTTGTTTGTCAGATCAGCTTTCTTAAGAAGATCCGGGCGTCTTTTTGCCGTGCGGTAAATTGACTGCTCTCTGCGCCACTTTTCTATGTTTGCGTGATGACCGGACATAAGAACCTCCGGTACTTTTTTGCCATGCCACTCTTCCGGACGGCTGTACTGCGGATACTCCAGAAGGTTTCCTGCAAAGGATTCTGTCTCACCGGACTCCTGATTGTTCAGTACACCCGGAACCATTCTTGAAATGGAATCCATCATGACCATTGCAGGAAGTTCGCCGCCTGTAAGCACGTAATCTCCGATAGATACGTAATCTGTGACGATTTCCTCCAGAACACGCTCATCAATTCCCTCATAGTGTCCACAAAGGAATACCAAATCCTCTTCCTGCGCCATTTCTCTGGCCATAGCCTGGTTAAATACCTGCCCCTGAGGAGTCAGATATACAACTCTTGGCTTTTTTTTTGCCGTACGGTTTGCAATCGCCTCATAAGCAAGGTAAACCGGTTCTGCCTGCATCAGCATTCCGGCACCGCCACCATAGGTATAATCATCCACTTTCTGGTGCTTATTGAATGCATAATCACGAATGTTCACTGCCTCCAGTGTGAGGAGACCTTTTGTGATCGCACGTCCGGTAATGCTGGTATTCATGCCATTTTCAATCATCTCCGGAAACAGGGTTAAAACATGAAAATTCATTTATATTAATCCTTTCATCAGATGAATGGTCATTACATTCTTCTCCACATCCACATCAAGGATACATTCCCTGATAGCAGGGAGCAGAATTTCTTCGCCTTTAGCATCCTCTACTACATAGACATCATTAGCGCCTGTTTCCATTACATCTTTCAGAGTTCCAAATTTGCTTCCGTCTTCGAGAACTACATCCATACCGATCAGGTCTGCAATGTAATATTCATCTTCTTCCAGTTCCTGCGCTTCTTCTCTCGGGATCCAGAGTTCTCTTTTTTTATATATCTCTATATCATTAATATTATCAATTCCCCTGAATTTCAGGATTACAAGGTTCTTGAAATACTTAACATTCTCTATTTCAAGCTTTCTTTTCTCTCTGCCTGTGTCAAGCAGAACATATTCCAGATCCAAAAATCTGTCTGCATCTGTGGTAGGATATACTTTTACTTCCCCGCGTATTCCGTGTGTCGTAGTGATCACACCAACTTTTAATAAATCTTCCATCTGCTGACTCCTATAATTTTCATATCATACGTCATTTGCATTCTGCTTTTATGCCTGCTCACAGCGAATGCTGATCCATATTCCAAATCCGCTTAAACCCAAATCAGGAGCCATGGGATGTTCCACAGCTCCTGACCCTTATTTTCATTGCAGAATATCTACAATCACTTTTTTGCTGCTTTTTGAAGAAGCTGCTTTTACCACAGTTCGGATCGCTTTCGCAATTCTTCCCTGCCGTCCGATAACCTTGCCCATGTCAGCAGGTCCGACTTTCAGTTCAACGATGATTGCGTCTTCCTTTTCTGTCTCAGTAACAACTACTTCATCCGGATTTTCAACAAGAGATTTTGCAATTACTTCCACTAATTCTTTCATTACATACCTCCCTGACCCGTCCCCTACGGACGCTGCAGAAATACCTTATCCTGGTATATCTGAATTATTTTTCAATTCCGGCATCTTTGAGGATTTTTGCTACAACATCTGTAGGCTGAGCTCCTGCTGCAAGCCATTTTTTAGCTGCTTCTTCATCAACTGTTACAGCGCTTGGCTCAAGGTTTGGATCGTATGTTCCGATTTCTTCAATACATCTTCCATCACGTTTGCAACGGGAATCTGCAACTACGATTCTATAAAAAGGTGCTTTCTTCTGTCCCATTCTTCTTAATCTGATTTTAACTGCCATTGTTTCTTTTCCTCCATTAAATAAAATATATTGTTTTCTTATGTTATATTACTGTTCAGCTATGAAACAGTAACTTTTATGTCAAAGCGTTATCCGCTTCGCTAACTTCTCAATTACAGTCCGAACGGAAGTTTAAATCCACCGCCGCGCTTACCGGCTTTTCCGCCCATAAGACCAGGCATCTGTTTCATCATCTTCTTGCTCTGCTCAAACTGTTTCACCAGACGGTTTACTTCAGAGACATCTACTCCTGCACCTCTGGCAATACGGTTCTTTCTGGAAATGTTCAGGATTGACGGATTACTTCTCTCCTGAGGTGTCATGGAAAGGATAATTGATTTGGTTCTGTCCATGGCTTTCTCATCGATCATTCCCTCAATATCCTTCATCTTACCGCCCATACCTGGAAGCATATTCAGGATACTGCCGATACCGCCCATCTTGTTCATCTGTTCCATACTGGTAAGGTAATCGTTGAAGTCAAAGTCCATTTTCTTTAACTTCTTCTGCATGTCCTGCGCCTGTTCTTTATCGATGGAAGCTTCTGCTTTCTCGATCAGGCTCATGACATCACCCATACCAAGGATTCTGGAAGCCATACGTTCCGGATAGAACTGCTCCAGATCAGAAAGTTTCTCGCCCATACCTACATACAGAATAGGCTTACCGGTTACTGCCTTGATAGAAAGGGCTGCACCGCCTCGGGTATCACCATCCATCTTGGTAAGAATGACACCGTCGATTCCTACTTTATCAGCAAATGTGCTTGCCACATTTACCGCATCCTGTCCGGTCATCGCATCTACAATGAGGATGGTTGCATCTACCTGAATGTTCGCCTTGATATCTGCAAGTTCCTGCATCATATCTTCATCAACATGAAGGCGACCGGCTGTATCGATAAGTACGACATTCTGCTGATTTGCCTTCGCATGCTCTATGGCTGCTTTCGCAATATCCACAGGCTTCTGCTTATCTCCCATGGAAAATACTTCCACGCCCTGTTTCTCGCCGTTGACCTGCAGCTGTGTGATAGCCGCCGGACGGTAAACATCGCAGGCTACTAAAAGAGGTTTCTTACCTTTGGATTTCAGCTTACCTGCAAGCTTCGCAACTGTGGTGGTCTTACCTGCACCCTGCAGACCTGCCATCATGAACACTGTGATCTCATTTCCCGGGCGAAGAGGCAGATCTGTTGTCTCACTTCCCATTAATTTCACAAGTTCATCATTAACAATCTTGATCACCATCTGACCCGGATTCAGACCGCTCATAACGTCCTGTCCGATTGCCTGCTCCTGTACAGATTTAGTAAACTGCTTCACAACCTTAAAGTTTACGTCTGCCTCTAACAGAGCCATCTTTACTTCCTTAAGGGCAAGCTTAACGTCCTCCTCTGTCAGGCGGCCCTTGCTTCGCAACTTCTTAAATACATTCTGCAGTTTATCTGTCAAGCTTTCAAATGCCATATGTTATAACTCCTCTAAAATCTCATTGGAAATATTTACAATTTCATCGGAATGATATTCCCGGGCAAGTACACGGATCTGCTTTACCTGTGCCCGTATATTCAGGAATTTCTCTACAAGATGAAGCTTCTGTTCATACTCTTCAAGGGTCTTGTTGCATCTCTTGATCATATCATGCACACCCTGTCTGCTGATGCCCAGATCCTCTGCGACTTCACTCAGCGAGTAATCCTCCAGCACCACGCTCTCATAAACCTGCTGCTGTCTCTCTGTCAGAAGTTCTCCATAAAAATCATATAAATAACCTTGCTCTACAAACTTCTCCATCTGTAATCACCTTGACTATATTAACCTATTTCCAATGTGCTGTCAAGCATTTTCTCTTGACGGTGATATTTTTGTCTCTCTGTGTCTCTCTTTATGTGCTGTAAAATCAAGGGCTTCGGGGATTTTATATTTTTGTCTTTCTTTGTCTAATCACCCCATTTTTTTCGAATTTGTCACAGGATTGTCACAAAAAAGCAAACGAAAAAGGTGCATTTTACAGCACCTTGATCGCTCTTACTATTTCTTCTTGCTGTCTTTTTTTCTCATCTGTCAGATGTGCGTATGTGTCTAAAGTAACAGATGTGGAAGCGTGCCCCAGAATCTCACTGACTGCCTTTACATCAGCTCCGGCAGAATATGCAAATGATGTATATGTATGTCTTGCCATGTGAGGACAAAAATTTTCAAGCTTCTTTCTTTTTGTTTCTTCCGCTTCTCGGTTGTATGCTTCTATAATCCGATTGATCAGACACAGAAACCCTGGTTCGTTCCAGGCATTCCCAAAAGAATTAGAGAAAACAATGTTCTTTACCTGCCTTCGTATGTTTCCGGAATCGTCTACAAATGGCAAAGGGGCAGCAGGCGGTGTGTCTCTAAATTTTTCCTTCAAGAACATTTTCCGTACTTCGTCATTCATGGGGAAAGTCCTGATCGATGTTCTGCTTTTGGGTGATGCCAGCGCAACAGTAAAGCCAAAGTCTTTTTTTCGATAACGGTTGACCGTCTTATTTATCGTGATCACATTGTTTTCAAAGTCTATATTGTCCCATGTAAGCCCTGCCATCTCTCCCACTCTTACCCCTGTATTGAACAAAAATAAAAATTCGGGGTATGTATTGGAGTATTGAGGGCTATTCCTTACGTACTCCATAAATAGCTTTATCTGCTCCGGATCCATAGCCACACGCTTTTTTACTTCCGTCTGTGGTATCTGGAGATTTCTGGCAGGATTCTTCAAGATCACATCCTCATCCACTGCGCTCTCAAATACTGCTGTTAAGCAACTTTTTAAATTCGTCATGGTAGAATGTTTTTTGCCGTCCTCAACCATCTGGTTAATAATCTTCTGGCAATCCAGCTTTACGATCGCTGTTATTAGTTTCTCTCCTATCGTCTTTCTGATATAGGTGTTATAATAAGACTTATAATTTGTACAGGTTGTGGCTTTTCTCCCTGTCTTGGCAAAATATTCAAACCAATAGTCAAAATATTCATTGAGTGTTGCTTTTGCCTTCTTGGTATCAAATTTTATTCCTTTATCAATCTTGCATAACAGATCATTCTCCTGTTTGCGAAGATCAAGCAGATTGGCAGCAGTGATTGTGATTCTATTTCCTGCAACCATCTTACGGAACATATAACGCTGGTTCTTTTCGTCATAATATTCACCTGTACGAAGATTCCTGCCTTTCATATCCTTACGCTTTTCTGCCATTATCCTCACCCCTTTCTGCCTTCCGGATCAGTTCTACCAGCTCTCTGTGTCTCCGTTTAAATTCTTCGCTGTTCACCTGCAGGTGTTTTTCTTCCTGATCCACCAGGCCATCAAGCATCTGCTTAAATTCCTTATCATTCATACAATCACCCCTGTATATAAAAAGAACCGGCTCAACTGCTGCCGTGTTACAGGTCTATAGTTGCGCCGGCACAATTTGTAATTTGCTTTTTCTCCCGGACTAAGCTATAATATTCTCAATCCGAAAACAGGTTGACGGATTACTTGCCCTTATCAGTGGTGGTGCACTGATAAGGGCTTTTTTCTTATTCTGCAACACTCTGTTGCTTCTCCTGATCTTCCAGAGCGCATAAATAACCATACGTAAATGCACATTCTGCACCATTCTGAAAATCTGCCAGTCTCTTTTTATCGTAGAGTCCATATCCAACCTCGAAAACTGCCTGAATAGTACCCTTTCTCTTTTTCATGCTCTGTCTTATATGTCTCTTTCTGACTCTTTTCAATACTTCATCGGCTTTTTCTTTAGCATTAGCTTTCATTCTTTCTTTTCTCCAGTCCTGCCAGATAGCACTTAAAATACTTACCGCTTTTTCCCCTGCAATATCTTCAAACTGTTTATAGAGCTTGTCCCCTTTGGAATTACACCATTCCTGCTCCATGAACCCGTTAATAATCGGGATCAGATCCTCTGCACGCTCAAATGATTTATTCAAGTATATAGTTTCTCTTTGGTGAGGACAGATCACAAACTCACTTACATCTGTCTTATGAAGCATATTCAGGGTAAATAACTCTTTTACTCCCAACTGCTCTTTGTCTACTAATACAATCTCCGGAATCTTTCTTGTTACTACTGAAGCCATAATATAAAACCACCTTTCTATTTCTCGTATTCACAGGGCTGCGCCCCTTATTTGATTTATTTTCAGTTACCCTAAAGAAATGACCGAATCGGTCATAATTCCCGCCACAATTTTGCAGCTATCCTGAATCCTGCAACAAATCCGCTGTATTCTACAGAATCACTATGATCTTCTATCATACGTGTAAAATCTTCCTGCTTATCCTGCGGAACTACTTCTTTAATTGCTTTCTCAATCTTTACCCAGCTCTTTCGGTTCCTTGGACTCTCTGTACGGTTTCCAGTCCAAAAGCTATGTAATACCTCTATAATCTTCATATTCACCACTTCTTTCCATGGGTGTACTCATAGTACAGTGTACTCATAACCCCACAGAGGAAAATTGTAATTACATCCAATACAGACATTGCTTATTTCCTTTCTGTCACAATAATCCCTAAGCTACGTGGGGATTTTTCTTCTCTATATGTTTCAGTGGTAAATTGTTCACCTTTAGGTCTATGTCCCATTCTGCAGCCGTATAACGGGCATGTTTTACAAGTACATAGCCTAACTTCTGCACTCTGTCCATTGCAACAGTCAAGACATTTCTGTCTGATTGCTCTAACTGGTGTTAATTTAGCCATCTTTTACCTCTTTCTTTTTGCCCGAAGGCGGCAGCAGGTGCCAACCCTCGGTTATTCGCCAAAAAATATTGTATCACTTCGGAGATTTCGGGCATCTATATAGTGATGTCCAATAAGCAACCATAGCTCTCCTTGTAACTATAGCCGCCCAGTATTTGCAGTAATTCCGCCTTGACGTTTACCCCTGCGTCAATGACTGCTGCCAAACCAGCTGCAAGTCCTCCCGGAACATAACCAATAACAGTTTTGCGATTGATAGAACGTAAATGGACCACAATCTTGATGGCGTTCTTATCGAATGGGTTTTCCGGTTCTCTTACAAGCTCTGCTTGCATGGTATCTACTGGAAACTGTTTCATGAATCCCAGTCTTTCCTGAATGTTCCCTGCTGTGGTTCCCACTGCTCTGATCTTCATAGATAACTTTATGCGTCTCCATGCTTTCCGGAATGCCTGAGATAAGGTATAGCCTTCTTTCTTCAGTTCATTTGCCATTGTACAAACCGCTTTTCTGATATTGGTTATCTGCTTCATATTTTCCTTGCCTCCTTTCTTTAACTGTTTATAGTATAACCCTTTTTGGGTTACTTGTCAACCTTTTTATAATATGTTTAGGATTATTTTTTCTCTTTTTCGATTGACTTATAACCGTATTTTTATTATACTTTTTCATAAAGAAAGGAGGCGTATTATGTCCATACATTACAAAAGCAATGAGCAAATAGTTATTGAGATAAAAAAGCTCATGCTTGAAAAACAGATATCTCAGAGGGAAATAGCTGAACAGTTAAATATAAAACCACAGGGGCTTACTAAATTACTGAACAAAAAGAATTTTGGGTTTGAAGATGCTCAAAAAATTCTTTCCGCAATGGGGTATGACCTTATTATTGACTTTGAGCAGTTAGCTGATCCAGCAGATTCTCCCAAACAATAAACCTTTCCGACTGTGGGGCGTTTTTATATATATTATGATATTATTACATTTTATATGTTTTGCCCCCACAGACGAGAAAGAACCTCTTACTGCTGCCGCTTCGCATCTCATACCGTCATTGTCCCTGACAGTGGCGGTCTTTTTATGTTTCCGAGAGTGCCGCATTTCCCCACTTCCCCTTTTTAGGGTGTCGGAAATGTCGCAATATCCCTTTAGGACAGGAGCAATGGATGAATAAACGATATCCATACGGCAAATTTCATCTTTTCAGCCCTTACCCTATATAGAACTACCCTTACATGGTTTTAGTTCATTTTTCCTATAGCTAGCCCGTGGATTTTCGGAATAGAAAGCATATTACGGACCAGTACTCTGTACGAATATCAACCATAGCTTTTCTTTTGGACATTTTTGTCTAAAAGTCTTTTCCGTTTTCTAAATCTTTCTCCACCTTATCATAAACCTTAGGGTTTCTTAGGGTGCAACCTTCCAGTCACTCCATCATTTTCCATCATTTACAGAGTGCAGTGATTCACAAAAAAATCTCAACATTTCTCAACATTTCCTTTTTTGGGAAAAACCTAACATTTCTTAACATCCGTACTTCGTAAAATCCGAGTATTTCCGAGTATCAGCACTCTCCAAAAACCTTGTCATTTCTTAGCATCAACGTTCCTTAAAATCTCAACATTTCTCAACATCATCACTCCGTAAAATGTTAGCAAATGTAAGCATTTCCCATACGCAACGTTGCGTATTTTCATTGCAACGTTGCAATAGCTTCAGGCCCTTTCCGGATAGCGAACGTTCGGCATTTTCAGAACCTTAAAAGCCAGAGACTTCGGCACCTGTAAAGCCTATTCGTTTCGTTTTTGTATCTATTCGTTTTTTTCGGAACGCTTCCAGTCGTATTTGTTTTGACAGTCGCCCGGCAGCAGCCTGTTTCCTAGTTTACCAACTTTTTTTTCGTTTTTAGAATTTTGCAGAAAGAAAGGGGCATATGTGGTCGTGGGATCTCCGATCAGAACTTTTTTCTATCCCCCGGTTAAAATCAAAAGTCTGATCTGGGAATATTTTGTGCATCTATGGGCATATGTGGTCGTGAAGTTTTTTTCCTTTTCCAGGTTGACAAGTGAGGGGGGATGACTGCTGCCGCTGCATTTCATGCAGGGATAATACCTGAAGTCCTAAGCAGGGTACAACTTGTGCCCCGGTTCAAATTATATTTCGTACAGTGTTATTGGTTGACGGTCAGCTCTTAACTGGTGGTGCAGATATAAGAGCCTGTCTTGTAATTGCGCCGGCGCAATTTCCTTAAGCCATGTTCTTAGTGGCAATTCTTTTCTTGTTCCCCTGCTGTTTACCCTTTCGATACTTAACCAGATATAAACGTACTCCGTTATCAATTGCTGTGAGTATTGCTTCCTTTCGTGACATTTCGGTAATACTGTAAAGATCATGACTCCATTCATCAAAAGAAAAACAATAGTAATATCCATTTAGTTCCTTTGCCTTCATGCTTTCTCACTCCTTTTCTTTAGTCCTGCTGCCGGGCTTCGCCCTTTATATACTCCGGTACCTGATACACCTTTCTTAAAATCTACACTCAATCATATCCAGTGCTGTCCTTTCTGTAGAGCTGGTCCAGTTCCTGTTGAAAGCACCAACCCCACCGCCTACGACTCCACGACTGTATATTTCACCGTCCTTGTAAAACTCCCTTAACAGGTTCGATCTGGAAGGCCTACGCAACTCTCTTAACCCTTTCTGCTGCCACTGCCTTACCGCTTCCATGTTAATCCCTATTGCTTCCCCTGTTTCTTTCAGTGTAAGTTCCTGCTGGTACCGCATCCGGAGAACTTCCGGAGCTTTTCCCGGCAGATCATCCACTAGCGTCCAGAGAACGCTTTTAAGTTCTTCCCTTTCCAGATTATCCAGAACATTCTCATAATGGTTTTCCGGATCTGCGATAGTGTCCCCGAATGTTACCCCTTCAGTCCCCTCTATTTCTTTGTCCATGCTTCCAGCTTTGCAGGCTTCGGCAGCAGTCTTTACTCTATCCAGAGTCTCATAGTTGATTCTCATCCGGCAACAGATCTGTTCATCTGTTGGATTCTTTCCGAATCGCATCCGGTAGGTATTTAAGAATCTCTGGTACCGTAAAACCTTTTCCTGAAGATTATACGGGATATGTAAGTGTTTATTGTCCTGGCTATATCTCTGCATTCCCTGTCGGATCCAGAAGGAAGCGTAAGAGAGAAAGGCAACACCTGCAGATAAATCATAAGGTCCTATTGCCCTGTACATTCCCAGATAGCCCTCCTGCATCAGATCATCTATATCTGTCTCTGTCTTTGCGTACTTCCTGGCTATCAGGTAAACAAAATTCCTGTTCTGCTGCCAGAGCTTCGCCATGTTCCCTGTCACATCTTCACCGGCTTTAATCTTCTGCACCAGTTGCTCATTGTTTTCTTTCCCTGTTGACACAAGACAACACCTGCCTTTACAATGCTATTACCCCTGTAAGCCTGCTGCCTTGTGTGGTGGGCTTATTTCTCTGTCTCTTATTCTGGCTACAGAACTTCCCGTAAAAACTGCTGCTGTTCCATTTCTGCTTTCTTTCTTCGTAAACTTTCTTCCGGCATCTGTAGCTCCACACTGGCTTTTACAATCCTGTCTCTGGTCCTTGAATCCACATTCAGGCTGTCTGTGCTCATGTTTGAAGTATAAATAGTTATCTTCCCTGTTTCCATTCGATCATTCACCAGCCGGAAAATCTCCTGTCTCTGCCACTCGCCCCCGGACTGTGCGCCGATATCATCCAGCACCAGCACATCACATTCATGAAATACCTTGGTTTGATCTTCTTCACCTCTTGCCCTCTTAATCTTCTCGCCTACCATGTCGATATAATCCGGTGCCGTGATAAAACGCATCTGTAAGTCGTATTTGATCATCAATGATCTTGCCAGGCAGCAGGCAAGGAAGGTTTTTCCACTTCCCGGTGTCCTGCTCCAGAGATACAAGCCTTTCCCCTGTTTCTCCCATCTGCTAAACTCATTAACAAAATTCATAACAATCTTCCGGAAATTATCCATTCTGCTTTTGTATGCTCCAAAATCAAACTTTGAGAGGTCTGCACTGTAATACTCCGGTGGTACACCTGTCTGATCATTTATCCGTCTTTTTCCTTTGCACTTTGAGCATCTTCTTGCAAACTCTAAAGGTTCCTTATAGCCTTCTACAGCTTCTCTGTAGATTTTCCATCCGGTACCGTGGCACACAGGACACTCACCAGAGCCGGATGGAATTTGTTGGTTCTGGCTCATCCCTTACACCTCCCTGATCCTTTCTCGCCCATGTTCTAACTGCTGCCTTCCAGTTCTTCATTTTATTTTTTCCAACCATCCAGCCCTTGCACTCATAGAAATCTACAAAACGTTGAGCATCCAGTGTATAACCATTTTCCAGACAATACTGTTTTACTTCTTCTTCCGTAGGAGGAAGAAACCTTGAAGTCTTTTTCTTTGGAGTTAATTCTGGTGGGGTGGCAACCTCTGGTTGCACATATATCTCTTTATCTATACTACTCTTATCTATACTATACTTATCTATACTATACTGTGGTTCCAGCTTGGTTCCAATCTGGTTCCAATCTGGTTCCAATCTGGTTCCACTACTTATACCTGAGCCTTTTAATATATACGAATTACCTTGTGTCTCCAAAATTCCCAGTTCTTCTTGGTATACTGTGGGCTTGTATCGATCTCCTTTAAGTGTATTATTTTTCCGCCAGTCTGTAATAACAACCACACCGCTTTCAAATGGTATTATGTATCCTTTGGAAATCAGGACCCTTAAATCATCATTAGTACAATTTGCAATCTTTACAATTTTTTTTGGTGAGGACACAAAACCATCATCATCTGCTCTCATTCCAAAATGAAAATATAAAGCCTGTGTTGATACTGGCATATCCAGAAATTTATCTGTGTCCACCACATCAATGCTAAACATTCTTTTATTTGCCATTGTGTTACTCCTGTATGTCTTTATTGATGCTCCATTGTTTATAATCTTTATTAATCATTATCTCTGCTGCCTTTCCCTTTATATTAGGATTGACCCGAATAATAATCTTGTTTTCCTGAAGTTTCTTTAATGCTCTCTTTACAGCTCTCAGATCACAATTTCCCCACTTAGCTATAGAAGAACCTGACAGCTTACATGATTTTCTTCCTACGCCTGCCGTATATCTAAAAATACACAAAATGACCTTTATATCTGTTCCATTAAGCGGAAGTTTACAAATATTGTCCATAAGATCATTTGAGATGTTCGTATAGCCTTTCCTGTATTCTGGCTTTTTCACCTTTTTCAATCTCCTCTCACTCTGAAATCTCGTCCAGATACTTCTGGATCTTCGACACGTTCCATAAGACTCTACGCCCTACGGTAATTCTTGCCCCTGCTGCTGTGCCAATCTCCACTGCTGTTGGATATCCGGCACTAAGCAAGCTCTGTAAGCCTGCAGTATCAACTGTCAGATTGTTTACAGAAGCTGTCTTTGTCCCTGTTCTTCTCATGCTTCTCTCCTTTACTCGATATCGTCAATGATTTCTGTAACATCTACGCCCAGAGCTTTTGCAATACGTCCAATTGTGCCAGGTCTGCTACTTCTGCCCCCAATGACGCTGTTGACTGTCGGGCGCGGCATTCCTGCGGCTTTCTGTAAATCGCTTGTATTCATGCATGCTTTCGCCATTGCAAGCTCTAATTTTCGTCTATTTGCCTTCATGTTTCACCTCCTCGAATAGATAAAAAACAATCTATGGTTCGATAATACTAGATATAAAACAATCTGTCAATGTAAAAACAGATTATTTTATATCTATACATATTCAAAAGAACATGCTATTATTGAAATAGCAGGAGGTGTTCACGTGTCTATAGGACTAAAAATAAAAGAGTTTCGTAAAAAGAGAGGACTTACACAAAAGCAACTAGGTAGCCGTTGCGGTATTGCAGATTCAAATATACGTAAGTATGAAAGTGGGATACAACGTCCCAAAATAGAAACTCTCAGAAAAATTGCAGATGCATTAAACACTATTGTAATCGAAAATAATGGACAGTTTGATTTAATCGAAAAAGGACAGACTATTATTAAACACATAACTCATATAACACAAAATGATTTATTGACTTATCCAGACTTAGACAGGAAACTTTCTGACTATATAAAAGAATTGTTTATTAGTTATCAGGGGGCTGACTCACCTATTACTAATCATTTTCCTGACGAATTAAGCGCTAGATGTGAAATATATAATACTGTGCTTCATCATGTAGATATTAAAGTGCAAAATGGGTTTGCCATATATGACATATATCCCCTGCTTGCATCTCCATCACCATTTGATCCAAAAGAGAATTGTTTACTCGAAAAATATTCTAAACTTAATAATAAAGGACGAGACAAACTTATTGAGTATGCAAACGATTTAAGTCAAATACCAGAGTATCAAAAGAACTTCACCAACCCAAAGGAAGATCCAGAGCTTCTGGCAGCTCATGCCCGTATAGATGTAAAACAGACCTCTGAGGGTGTGCAACATGATCTTGATATTATGAATAACAATTCTGAATGGGATTAACTGACCGAATCGGTCACTGAAATAATAAAATGGCAGCAGGATCTTTTATACTGCTGCCACACCTTGACAATATAATATACTTACCCAGGCAACTGGGAGGATGTGGTACCACTCCGTTTCTGAGTCTTGCAGAAAGGAGTGGGGCTTATGAGTACATATGAAGAATTTATGATTATCCTGAATGCAGGGCTTCTGATCGTAGCTATTCTGAATCTGAAAAATAAGAAATAGCATCCCCGCTCTGGTAAAGTAGGATGCTATTTCTTTAGTCTTATTGCACCAGAAACGGATAGGTTTCAGCTATCGTTCCAGTTGTCTTGTTAAGTATATTATATAAACTGTCAAAATATTTGTCAAACGTATTTTGGAAAATCCCCAACCGTATTCTGATCAGAACCGGACTGGGGATTTTTGCACATTCACAACAATTTAACAATTTTTGTCACAGGATTGTCACAAAAACCGCTTTCCGTGTCTGCAAACCCTTATATTTACTGCGTTCTTTCAAAAACGACATCAAGCATTTTCTCTTGACAGCACAAATTTATTTTTTCCGATACACTTCTTAAAAATCTCGGCAAAAAAGCCCCGGCATCCATATACTGAACACCAGGGCTCCCATTTCATTTATTTACATGGCAGATGCTACTCTGAGACAATCACAGACTTGGACGGATCACCTTTGGTCTGCATCCTGCATCTTCGAGAGCTTTAACAATCTCATTCTTATGATCTGTGCCAAAAGCCTCCAATGTGATCTTAAGTTCCACTGCCGCATTTCTGTTCGTGCTTACAAACTGGTTATGATCCAGCTTGATAACATTGCCCTGCGCCCTGGCGATCACGCTTGCCACGCGTACCAGTTCACCCGGCTTATCCGGAATGAGCACAGATACTGTGAAGATTCTGTCTCTCTGGATCAGACCATGCTGAACAACAGAAGACATGGTAATAACATCCATATTTCCACCGCTTAAGATAGAAACAATCTTCTTTCCCTTCACATCCAGATGACGAAGCGCTGCCACTGTCAGAAGACCGGAATTCTCTACGATCATCTTATGGTTCTCAACCATGTCAAGGAAAGCAACGATCAGTTCATCATCCTCGATAGTGATGATATCGTCCAGATTCTTCTGGATATACGGGAAGATTTTCTTTCCGGGTGTCTGTACTGCAGTACCGTCAGCAATCGTATTTACGTGCGGAAGAGTCACAACCTCACCCTTCTTCAGAGAAGCTTTCATGCAGGCAGCCCCTGCCGGTTCCACACCGATGACTTTGATATGTGGATTTAACAGCTTCGCAAGTGTGGAAACACCTGTTGCAAGTCCGCCTCCACCGATCGGAACCAGAATATAATCAACAAGTGGAAGCTCCTGAACGATCTCCATTGCAATGGTACCCTGTCCTGTGGCAACTGCCGGATCATCGAAAGGATGGATAAAGGTATATCCCTCTTTCTCAGCAAGTTCCAATGCATGTGCACATGCCTCATCATATACATCACCATGCAGGATAACCTCTGCACCGTAACTCTTTGTTCTCTCAACCTTGATCAGCGGAGTTGTGGTGGGCATAACGATCACTGCCTTCACACCATATTTATGCGCAGCATAGGCAACACCCTGTGCATGATTTCCGGCGGATGCTGTAATCAGACCTTTATTTCTCTCTTCATCGGAAAGAGTGCTGATCTTATAATAGGCACCACGAACCTTATATGCACCTGTACGCTGCATATTCTCCGGTTTTAAATAAACCTTATTTCCTGTAAGTTCACTGAAATAGCTGCTCTTGATCAGCTTTGTTTCCTGTGTGACCTGTTTTACGATCTCTGATGCCTGTTCAAAACTCTCTAAAGTAAGCATTGTTTTTTCCTCCATTTTGTCCTAAATGTACTCCTGGAATCTTTTTGTACTTGATTTGACTCCGAAAGTACATCCTAATCTTGAGCGTCCGGGTTTTCTTTATGGTCTACATCAAACAACGCATTTACAAATGCATCTGCATCGAATTTCTGAAGATCGTCAATACTTTCTCCTACGCCAATGTACTTCACCGGAATATCCAGTTCAGACTGGATGGCAACTGCAATACCTCCCTTGGCAGTTCCGTCCAGCTTGGTAAGGATAATACCGCTGACATTTGCGACCTCCGCAAATTGTCTCGCCTGTGCAAGGGCATTCTGTCCGGTGGTACCATCCAGCACTACCAATGTCTCCAGATATGCATCCGGATACTCCCTCTCCAGGATCCTGTAAATCTTGCGGAGTTCTTCCATAAGGTTCTTTTTATTATGAAGACGTCCTGCTGTATCGCAGAGAAGTACGTCTGCATTTCTTGCTTTGGCTGCAGCCACCGCATCATAGATAACAGATGCAGGATCTGCTCCCGCCTGTCCGCCGATGATCTCCACACCTGCGCGGTTCGCCCACTCAGTAAGCTGCTCTCCTGCTGCTGCGCGGAAAGTATCGGCTGCTGCAAGGATAACCTTCTTGCCCTGGTCTTTTAATTTTCCTGCAAGCTTTCCTACTGAAGTGGTTTTTCCGACACCATTGACACCGATCACCAAAACTACGGATCTGCGGTTCTCAAATTCATACTCTGTGCTGTCCACACGCATCTGATCCTTGATCTCATTGATCAGAAGCTGTTTACATTCCATCGGTTCCTTAATATGACGTTCGGAAACCTCTTTCTTTAAATTCTCAATAATAGAAGTGGTCGCATTGATCCCGATATCACCCATGATCAGAATCTCTTCCAGCTCTTCATAAAAATCTTCATCAATACTGGAAAAACCACTGAAAATACTGTCAAATCCGGCTACGATATTGTCTCTGGTCTTTGTCAGTCCACTGACTAATCGTTTAAAAAAACCTTTCTTTTCTTCTGCCATGTGAAACTCCTCCTGTTACTGGGTAAGCTGATTCTCCACCAGATCGACGGAAACCAGTGTTGATACCCCTTTTTCCTGCATGGTAATACCATAAAGCCGGTCTGCGGCGTTCATAGTTCCACGTCTATGGGTTATTATAATAAATTGTGTGTTTTTCGTCAACTTCTGTAAATATCCGGCAAATCGCCCAACATTGGAATCGTCCAGCGCTGCCTCGATCTCATCCAGCAGACAGAACGGTGACGGCTTCAGATTCTGGATCGCGAAAAGAAGTGCGATAGCTGTCAGAGCTTTTTCCCCGCCGGAAAGCTGCATCATATTCTGCAGTTTCTTTCCCGGCGGCTGGGAAATGATCTTAATTCCTGCCTCCAGGATATCTGCCTCTTCATCCAGCTCCAGGGTCCCTTTTCCACCTCCGAACAATTCCTTAAATGCCTTGTCAAATTCCTTCTGGATCTCGCCGAATTTCTCAGAAAACTGTTTCCGCATTCCCTCATCCAGCTCCTGAATGATCTGTTCCAGAGTTTTCTCCGCTGTGACCAGATCCTCATACTGGCCGGACAGAAAGGTGTGTCTTTCCAGAAGTTCCTTATAATCCTCAATAGCATTTACATTTACAGGTCCCAGCTTTCTGATATCATCTTTAATCTGAGCTGCCTGTCGCTTCATCTGCGAAAGATCAGTAAGTTCCTCTTTTCTGTAGGAAACGGCATTATTGGGAGTGATCTCATACTCGGACCACATATAGGCAATCCGCTCTTCCCTGTTCTCCTCCAGCTTGTCCATCTGTCCCTGCAGACGGTAACATTCCTTATCCAGAAGTCCGATCTGACCGGACAGATAATCTCTTTTCTCAAAAAAATCTTTATGCTGAGAAGTTCTGCTCTCTTTCTCCTTCTGCAGATTTTTCAGCTGCATCTGTGCCTGTTCTTCATGAAGGACAGACTCTTCCGACTCTTTTTTCAGCTGAGTAATCATCTCCTGCTTCTTTTCCATCTCTTCACTGCTGTGAGCAAGAGACTGATAAATATCCTCTTTCTCAGTCATAAAAGCTGTGATTTCTGCTTTCAGACGGCTCAGGTTTTCCTGGTCAAATTTCTCTTTCTGTTCAAGAGCGGATGACTGAAGACGGATTTCTTCTAACTCCCGGGTGATTTTCTTCTCTTCTTCTTTCCATTCATCCAGTTCTGACTGCTTTGCCTCAATAAAACTCTCCAGTTCTTTCTCATCCTGCTTTGAATTCTCCAGTTCCCTGACAATCCGGTCATGATCCTGCCGGATTTCCATGACCTGGCGTTTGATCTCTGCCTGATCTCTGTTGATCTGCGCATATCCGCTTCGGATCTCCTCAGCTTTCTTTTCCTGCTGTTTGATATTCATTCTGGCAGTATTCTGTTCTATATATTTCTGACGGAGTTTTTCCTGAAATCCTGCAATGGCATCACGAAGCCTGTTTCTCTGATTTTTATTTTCCTCAACAGCATTCTGCATTTCGGTCAGATTCTGCTTCAGCTGACTTACTTTTGTTTCCAGTTCCTCTATTTCACGCCGTCTTCCAAGCAGATTGCTGTTGTTTCTGAAGGCACCGCCAGTCATGGAACCTCCCGGGCTTAAGGATTCACCCTCTGTTGTGACCATTCTCAGACTGTGTCTGTATTTTTTTCCTATTGCAATGGCATGATCAATGTTATCAACTACCAGCACTCTTCCAAGAAGGAATTTCGTGATCTGCTGATACTGAGAAGCTACGGACACCAGTTCGCTGGCAATCCCCACAACGCCCGGCTCTTTCAGTGCTTCTTTCGGTGTAAACTCACCTCTGGGACTTATGCTGCTCATGGGAAGAAAGGTCGCACGTCCATAACGATTCTTTTTCAAAAATTCGATCATGGTTTTGGCAGTCTGCTCATTATCTGTAACAATATTCTGAATGCTCCCACCAAGAGCTGTCTCAATAGCGATCTCATAATCTTTGTTTACCTGGATCAGATCTGCGACAACACCCTGGATTCCCGGAACACGTTCTTTTTGTTCCATAACTCTCCGGATACTGTTTCCGTATCCATCATAACGCTCCGCGATATTTCTGAGAGAATCCAGCCGGGATGCCTCTCTGTGATAGGCTGTCTGTTCTGCTTCCAGCTTTGTGTTCTGTTCCTTCAGCTTTTCCTGAATCTTCATCACACTCAGATTCAGATGTTCACATTCCTCATTGGCATTTTCAATCTGGGATGTAATCTCATCATACTGTTTCCGGGCTGTAGTCAGAATGGTCTGCTGCTCTTCCTCTTCACTCTTCAGTCTGAGAATACGCTGGCTGATCTCTGCCTTACGGATTTCTGCCTGTTCCATCATTGCATCAAATCTCTGGGCTTTACCCTTGACATTGGCGCGGCTGTTCAAAATTTCAATAATCTCATTTTTGCCATTCTCCACTTCGAGAGTACAGGCTTCCATATTCTCCTGCGCTGTCCTTAATTTCTCTTCTTCCTCAGAAAGTTTCTTACGGACAGCCTTTAACTGTGCATAAATATCCGTTTTTTCTTCTTCAAGTTTCTTCTTTGAATCTGTTCTTACTGAAAGTTCAGCCTCAATAGTCTGGATACGTCCCTTATAATGCTCTTCATTCTGTGCCCCTGCCAGTATCTGCTCATTTAATACATTAATCTGGCCTTCCAGCTGTTGTTTACGGATTGCCTGCTCCTGACCGGAAATGCGAAGTGCATCCATTTTGGAATTTAAATCTTCCAGCTCCTGTTCCAGACGTTCATATTCCACCTTGGTCCGGTCATAGGAACTCTGGGTATCCTTCAGCTGATTCTGCGCAATTATGTTCTTCTCTTCCAGTTCCCTGAGTTCTTTGGCTGCAGCAGCATACTCCATCAGGAACATATTCACATCCAGTTCCTTAAGAGTCTCTCTTTTGGAAAGATAAACTCTTGCTGTCTCTGACTGTTTCTCCAGTGGTTCCAGCTGTCTGGTAAGCTCCGAGAGGATATCTGTCACTCTGACGAGGTTCTGGCGTTCTTCCTCCAGTTTTTTGATAGTGGTATTCTTTCTTCTCTTAAATTTAACAATACCTGCTGCCTCATCAAAAAGCTCTCTTCTCTCTTCCGGTTTACCGCTTAGGATCCTGTCGATCTGTCCCTGTCCGATAATGGAATATCCTTCTTTACCGATACCTGTATCATAAAACATCTCATTGATATCTTTCAGTCTGCAGGCACTTCCGTTGATCTTATATTCACTCTCTCCTGAACGGTAAAGCCTTCTGGTAACCGTAACCTCGTTAAAATCAACCGGAAGCTTATGGTCTGAATTATCCAGTGTGATCGCCACCGATGCATAACCCAGGGGTTTTCTTGTCTCTGTACCGGAGAAAATGACATCCTGCATATTTCCTCCTCGCAGAGACCTGGCACTCTGTTCACCCAGCACCCATCTCACCGCATCACCGACATTGCTCTTTCCACTTCCGTTCGGACCTACAATACCGGTGATCCCGTTATGAAATTCAAAATTGATCTTCTGGGCGAAAGACTTAAATCCCTGTACCTCTATATTCTTTAAATACATAATTCTCCTGTTTATTTTCTGAGTACACGAATCGCCTGGTATGCTGCGGCCTGTTCTGCTGCTTTCTTTGTATGACCGCTTCCCTGTCCCATCACTTTTCCGTTTACTCTTGCCTCCACAGTAAAGTTTTTGTTATGATCCGGGCCTTCTTCTTTTGTCAGAATATATTCCACCGGCTGTGTTCCGTTTTCCTGCACGATTTCCTGCAGGATGGTCTTGCTATCATAAAAGAGCTGTTTGTGTTCAATATCATTCAGGATAAAATTCAGCACAAACTCCTTTGCATTAGCAAAACCACCATCCAGATAGATAGCTCCCAGTAAAGCCTCTGTTGCATCAGAGACGATAGAATCCCTGTTTCTTCCGCCTGTCATATCCTCGCCCTTTCCAAGCAACAGAAACTGCGGCAGTCCGAATTCTCTTGCACAATAGGCAAGGCTTGGCTCACACACCAGGCTGGCTCTCTTCTTTGTCAGCTCTCCCTCCGGTATCTGGGTAAATCTTGCATACAGATAATCACTGCTGATCAGCTCCAGCACAGCATCTCCCAGAAACTCCAGTCTCTCATTGCTGCCCAGCTTCCCCAGCTTCTTCTCATTTGCATAGGAACTGTGAGTCAGTGCCTGTGTAAGATAATGTTTATTTTTAAAATGATATCCTATGATTTCTTCTAATTCTTCTGTCTTTCTATTCATTCCTCTAACCCTCTCCATATGCGCAGGGCTGTCATCTGACAACCCTGCGGCATCATTTTTTGCAACTGCTCAGTGCGCCTGTATTATGCTCCTGTCAAATTTCAGACTGCCGGACAGTTACATTTTTATTTAATTGTCCGAATTGCTTCAACAGCATCACCGACTGTCTGAATCTGTTCGACAGATTCATTATCCAGCTCAATGTCATACTCCTCTTCAATCCCCATAATAATCTGAAAAATATCAAGAGAGTCTGCACCAAGATCATCTACAAATGTAGTGTCTTCTGTGATCGAATCTGCATCAATATTCAGAACCTCTGCTATGATAGCTTTTATTTTCTCCAGTTCCATCTTCAACCCTCCTTCCTGTTTCTGTTCCTGTCCTGCTCTATTCTGCTCCGGACTTCAGTACTTCCTGATCCTCCAGGATACGCTCTGCGATCTTCTCGTTGATCTTCTCCTGTTTAAACTGTACACACTGGAAAATACCATGTTTGATCTCAATGGCTTTGGCACTTCCATGCGTCTTTACCACAAGTCCTTTAAGCCCCAGAAGCGGTGCTCCGCCATATTCCGTTGCATCAAAGGATTTCAGAGTTTCTTTCAGTGCAGGCTTTACCAGAAGTGCACCGATCTTACTTCTTGTGCTGGTCATCATTCCTTCTTTGATCTTCTGGACCAGGGCAGAACCAACTCCCTCATATAATTTAAGGATCACATTTCCCACAAATGCTTCGCATACGACCACATCCGCATATCCTGCCGGGATATCTCTGGCTTCTATACTTCCGATGAAATTAATGCTTTTGCATTCTTTCAGAAGGGGGAAAGTTTCTTTTACAAGTGCATTTCCCTTCTCCTCTTCCGCCCCGTTATTTACAATGGCAACTTTTGGATTTTTAATACCAACTACGTTCTCCATATAAATAGAGCCCATCTTCGCAAACTGCACCAGATGCGATGGACGTGCATCCACATTGGCACCACAGTCGATCAGAAGGGAAACACCCTTCGTGGTAGGGATCAACGGTGCAAGAGGCGGCCTCTCCACACCTTTACTTCTGCCTACCAGTACCTGTCCGCCAACAAGAACAGCTCCTGTACTTCCTGATGAAACAAAGGCATCTGCCTCCTGTTTCTTAACCATATTCAAACCTACTACGATTGATGAATCTTTTTTCTTACGGATTGCAAAAACAGGGGGTTCTGCTGTCTCGATCACCTGGGATGCATTGACAACCTGGATCTGGTTCTTCGGATATCCGGAATATTTCGCCAGTTCCTTATCTATCACTTCCTGTTTTCCTGTAAGAATTACTTTTATGTCCTGTCTCTCTGTTACAGCTTCCACTGCAGCTCTGACAGGTTCTGCCGGGGCATTATCCCCGCCCATTGCGTCCACTACAACTCTGACCTGTTCTGCCATATTTTTATATCTCCTGTTCACTTACTGTTCACTTACAGATGTCAGAATCAAAAGATATTTTCTGTTACTGACCCGGCATCCGCAAATTGCCCCGCTGCAAAGCAGCTCCTGCAATCTTCCATAATCTGTATCATACTAAAGAACCCTCTGCAAAGTCAATAGCATCTGAAAAAAATCACTTTTCACTTTTTTGTGCCTCGATTCGCTCCGCCAGATCATTCAGATAAACCCACCTGTCCATCTTCTCATCCAGATCTGCCTGTGCCTTCTCCTTCTGCTCCATGATCTCACGAAGCTTCACAGAATTGGTGGCATTGGCCTCCATATCCTTATCCAGCTTCTCCAGCAGTTCCTCCAGCGCTGCAATGTCATCATCGATAGTTTCAAATTCCCTCTGCTCTTTATAGGTAAATTTCAGCTTCTGGGGACGATTCTGCTTCCAGTCTGCCTGAGCCGACTTCTTCTTTTCCGCACCAACTGCAGTGCTCTGTCCTTCAGATACTGCCCCGCCTTTTCTCGCCAGCGCCTCTGTATAATCCGTATATCCGCCCTCATACTGGGTCAGATGTCCATTCCCCTCAAAAGCAAAAATCCTGTCCACAATATTATCCAGAAAATACCTGTCATGAGACACTGCGATCACAATCCCTGCAAAAGAATCCAGATAATCCTCCAGAATGGTCAGTGTAGGAATATCCAGATCATTACTTGGCTCATCCAGAAGAAGCACATTCGGCGCCTCCATCAGAACCTTCAGCAGATACAAACGCCTCTTCTCACCACCTGACAATTTGGCAATGGGTGCATACTGCATGGCAGAATCAAAGAGAAACCTCTCCAGCATCATTGTTGCGGAAATCTTCCCGTCTCTGGTCGGAATATACTCTGCCACGTCGCGGATATAATCGATCACACGCTGATTGGTATCCATATCCGGCACTTCCTGTGCAAAATACCCTATGCGGATGGTTTCTCCAATTTCCACTTCTCCTGCATCCGGCTGTACCATCCCATCAATAATCTTGATCAAAGTTGACTTTCCGCATCCATTGGGGCCGATAATTCCCAGACGCTGATTGCGCAGCACAATATAATTAAAATCATCCAGGATCTTCTTCTCACCAAAACTCTTGCTGATATGGTGAAGTTCGATCGTCTTCTTTCCCATACGTGTCTCAACAGAATCCAGCTCCACATTCGCATCCCGCACCGGAGCTTTTCCGTTCTTCAGTGCCTCCAGGCGTTCCAGACGTGCCCGCTGCTTGGTACTTCTGGCTCTGCATCCACGCTTTGCCCACTCCAGTTCCATGCGGAGTACGCTCTGTCTCTTCCTCTCACTGGCAAGCTCCATCTCCTCACGCTCTGCCTTCAGTTCCAGAAACTTCGAGTAATTAGCCTCATAAGCATAAAGGCCGCCATGGGAAATCTCCAGAATCTTATTAGTAACCCTGTCGAGGAAATATCTGTCATGAGTAACCATAATCACAACGCCCTTAAAACTTCTCAGGAAGTCCTCCAGCCAGGTCACCATTTCATTATCCAGATGGTTGGTAGGCTCGTCCAGAAGCAGCACATCACAGGGATTCACCAGAGTCCTTGCCAGTGCCACCCTTTTCTTCTGTCCCCCGGATAAATGATCGATCTTCTCCCCATGGTCTGTAATTCCCAGCTTATTCAGAACATTCCTTGCCTCGCTCTCAGTACTCCAGTCCTTCTGCCACTTTCCTTCTGCCACATAATCCAGGACAGAAGCTCCCTGCGGAAACTCCGGCATCTGTGGAAGATACGTGATTCTCAGGCCATTTTGAGTGATCACCTGCCCCTCATCCGGCTCCTCCAGACCGCCGATGATCTTCAGAATTGTAGACTTCCCGGTCCCATTAATCCCGATGATCCCAATCTTATCTCCCTGATGCACCCCGTAGGAAACATCATCCAGCACCACCTTCTCACCAAACACCTTGGAAACATGCTCTATATTCAGAATATTCATAAATTCAAACCTCTCTCGTAATTTTCGCTTCCTGTCTGTTTCTGCTCATCTGTAACACTTCCACAAAAACTATAGAATTCGTTCCTCATTATACCATCTTCCCAGCCATTCTAAAACCCCCGGCACAGAAAAAACACTCCCCTCCGAATAAATCTATCCGAAGAGGAGTATCCTCAAAATCACATATTTTTGTCCCTGAAAAGGAATTGCTTAGTTCATCTCAGTTCCATTCTCAACTGCATACTTCAGTCCCTGAACTGCAACCGCCAGTGTAGCTTCCTGTACAGTAGCGCTTCCAAGATCACCCATATCCAGTGTCAGTGTATCATCATCATTCACTGCCACGCCAAAAGTAAGTGCCATCTCAGAAACTTCATCAGTAATCGTCACAGTACCTTTCTCTTCATCAAAAGTACCTTCACCAACAAAGCTTACATAGTTATCATCCTGATCGATCACAAGTACTGAGCAGAAAGTTCCATCATCATTAGCTGCATAAATAAAGTTCTCACCTGCTTCTGTCTCGCCGGAATAACACTCTGTCAGGATATCACCCATATCCTGATAGGTCTGATTATAATCTGCCTCATCTCCGTCTGCCTGATAAGGCTCCAGAGTTGCAGTCAGATCCAGACTGTCCGGATCATAAAGTTCCAGAAGATTCTCTTCCTCATTTGCCTGCACCAGATAAGTTACCGTATTTTCATCATCATACGTGCCGTCGTCATTTGCGAACTGCATTACCAGAGCTGTATATTCTCCGTCTGAACTCAGGGCATATACACCAAGAACATCCTGCTCTTCATCCTTCCACTGACCAAAAAACGAATTATCTTTGTAGAATCCGTAGATATCTCCTGCGCTGTCCTTCCAGAGTCCTAACATTGCCTCTGATACATCTGCGACATCTCCGTCATCTGCTGCTTCTTCTGTAGTCTCCTCTGCAGCCCATACCGGAACAACCATAGAGCTTACCATTGCAGCAGCACAAAGACCTGCCATTATTTTTTTCCAGTTTTTCATATTTTTTACCATCCCTTTCTTAAAATGTGTGTACATTTTTCTAAACTGAATTTCTATGTTCTTACTATAAAAAATTTCAGTCTTATTTTCAAGATACATGGGATTAAATGACATTTTTCATGAAATATGGAAAAATGAATAAATACTTATGGTATTACTTGCTTTCAGTAAGGAATCCGTACTTGAATAACTCATGAAAATACGCTAAAATACAAATTATGTTTAAGTTAATTTAGGAGGTACTCCTTTTGAATATTGCAATCCTTGACGATTCAAAGGAAGATCTGCGTCAGGTAAAATCTGTCATTTCTTCTTATTATGAATCCCAGAACACATCCGCAGACATCCATTTGTATTCCAGCGCAGAAGCTTTTTTTACTAAATACATACCCGGATTTTACGACCTGATCATTATGGATATTTATATGGGCAGTATGACCGGTATGGATGCAGCCAGAAAGCTCCGCGAAGCCAGGGATACAGCTGCTCTGATTTTTATTTCAAGCAGTGATTCCTTTGCTGTGGAAAGCTATGATGTACAGGCATCCTACTATCTGCTGAAGCCCTTTGACCCGGAGAAGCTTTGCCGGATCCTCTCAACAATCCAGTTCAGGCAGTCGCAGAATTCCAGATATATAGAGCTGATCTCCGACCGTACCCCTGTAAAGATTCCTGTCAGGAGCATCCTGTACGTGGATACCTACCGCAATGCAGTTCAGGTACATACCACAGATGCAGGCATTATACGCTCCTACATAACCTTCCAGAAATTCGAAGAGCTTCTGGAGGGAATGAAATGTTTTCTCTCCTGTTACAGAGGCTGTATCGTAAATATGGATCACATCGAGAAATCCACAGATGAAGGCTTTGTGATGGACAATCAGGAGCTTGTTACTGTACGCAAGCGTGGCTCCAACACAATAAAAAAAGCATATCTGGAATACTTATTCTCTTCAGACTCTGATAAATAAGTATTTCCGATATGCCTCTTCCCCTCCGGGCAGTAACTATTTATTTACTGTACTGTTTTCACCGGTAGAAAGATATTTACTTTAAAAATACTCTCTTCTGTATTAAAAACTACATATCCGCCCATTCGTTGTACCACTTCTGCTACAGACGCTGTTCCGATTCCAAAGCCTTCATGCTTTGTTGAATAAAAAACTTTTTCTCTTCGCTGGATTTCATTGGAATATGGATTTGAAATCTCTATCAGAAGCTTCCTGTTCTTAACCTTTGTAAGCATCTTTACATAAGGCTTATTTTCCGTCAGCAGATCTTTTACTGCATCTACGGCATTTTCCAGAAGATTTCCATATATTTTGCACAGATCTGTATCTGAAATGCCAATATTCTGCGGCAGCATCATATCACATTCAAAAGGAATCCCTTTCTTCCTCAGTTCTCCTGCATAAAAATGGATCACTGCATCTACGGCCATGTTTCTGCAATAACAGATTAGCTTTTCCTTTTCTGTTATAACGGATGCATACTCCTGCAGGTATTCCATCATCTCCTGATATTTTCCCTGCTGGGTGTAAGACATGATGGTGCGCAGATGGTGTCTCATATCATGGCGCATCCTGCTGATCTCATCCATCTTTTCTGTAAGTTCCTCATAATTCTGTTTCTGTATCTGCAGTTTCTGTTCCATCTGACGGCTGTATTCTCCATAGGTAAGCTGAAATCTGTAAGCATTGGCAAGCTCCATCCACAGAGTCAGTCCCACACTGGCTACAAGCACTGCTGCACCAATTTCCGTAAACCACCCGCCAATGATCGGCTCATATAATCTCCATATCCTGTCTGCTGCCAGAGACGCTGCATAAACAACAATTCCGACTAAAAGTACATTACTGTACTTCTGTTTTATCTCCTTTACACTTCTGAAAAGCAGATAACCGGCTGCTGCCCACTTCAAAATCTCTGTAAGCTTAGAGATCAGATACAGCCCTGTTGCAGACTGGGCTCTGCTGCACAGCATTTCTGCCACAAAAACCATCACTCCGGCTGCTGCGGCCACACCTGCAAGAATTTCCGGAATCCTTTCCTCACCTCCCAGGATCTTCTGTTGTACCAGCATAACACCGGCAAACATCAGATAATAGAACAATGCCTCCATTCCATAACAAGGCTGTACTTTTACTGCAACAAAGGAATGCAGGATCGGATAAGAACCATATCCCAGCACACAGATACAAAGCAGGGCAAAAAGTCCAAACTCCACTTTTTTAGTTCGCATATACATATACACTGAAAAAATCAGGACAAAAAATGTAAAAGCCATAAATACCACAGCAATCATAAGTGACAACCCGCGGATAATATTCACTTTAAAAGGAGAAGCCAAAACCGGCACATACTGAATTCCCGATGACACCGAATGTTTGTCTGTCACTGCGATCACAATCTCTGCAGTTCCTTTTCCCTCAAAGGTAAATACCCTGTTCTGAATCTGCTCCTGGTAATTGTCCGGATCCGGATTTCCCATCTGCCCCATCAATTTCCCATTAATATACAGCTTGTAAGCAGAAAAAATCTCTGTCAGGCCAATAGCATATTGTTTTTCTTTTTCAGGAAGCACCAGGGTCATCCGATAGGTACCACTTCCAAAAGGAGATTTATTTTTGTCGCCCAGGTCCATTCCACCGTACTCGCCAATGGAAACATAACGGCTGTAGTAGTCCTCCTTCTGTTCCTTTATTTCCTGCGGTGTCAGCAATACATTCGGATAATATTCCCATTCCCTGGCAAGATAATGCACAGAATCATCATCAGGCACATAGAGGATTCCCTGAATGGCCTGGTCCCCCCTGGCCGTATATTTGTTATCAAATCGGTAAAACAGAAAGAATATGCCCATAGTCAATGCAAATACAACTGCTATGAGTAGTAATGAATATTTCCAGTTCTTCTTCATTGCTGACACCTCCTTCTGTTTTCAGGTGCTTTGTTTGCCTTTCCACTGTCGCTTATCTGCGTTTTTTACGAATTGCAAAAATAATGGCAGCCACCAGGATACATACTGCCGGTAATGTAAGTATTATCATCAGAAACTGTTTGGCGGAATTCTCTGTTTTCTGCTCTGTCTTTTGCTCCGTTTCCTCCTCTGGCATTGGCTCTTCTGTAAAACCTATATTTTCTCCATCTGAAATAGCTTCCACGCTGTCCTCAACCGTCTGGTCCCCGATATTTTCCGACTCTCCATCTGTCAAAAAATAATCCCCTGTCTGGTTGATCTCCATACGGAGAACATTTTGTTTTTCCTGATAATTCACTGCATATTGATTTCCCTGCACATCCTCCGCTTTTACTGTTTCAGGTAACTGGATTCCGCCAAACACAGATGCCTGAAATTCCACCACTGTTCCAGGAATCTCTGTCACTTTCTCACCTCTGACAAAAATCCGCAGAGAAAATGCAGTTTCTGACGTTTTCTCGATTCCTATCTGGATTTCATCCTCTGCATTGATCTTCCATCCATTCACTGTATCCGGAGAAAATGTCACAGAGATTCCCTGTTTCTCAAACCTTGCACTTCCATTCTGTTGGATCATAAGAAGCATTCTCTTTCCACTGACTGCAGTAATGGTGTCGGTGCTTAACTCTGTCACGAAATTCTCTGTATCCGATATTTCAGCAGATTTTGCATCAGAAGCTTTGTTACTGCTGCTATTCTGTCCGTCTGTATTATTGTCTGTTCCGTAAGAGTCACCATAATGATATCCGGCACTTCCCGTATTCAGATTCTCTTTCTTTTCTTCCTGTACTACTTCTGACGAAGCAGGTGCTTTCTGCACAATGTCAGGAAGATCTTTTTCCTCTCTGTCCGAAAAATTTCGCTCATGCCAGTATTCATTGACAATAAACGCATCATTATAGGAAAAAGAATAAATTCCTGTGCTCCTTTTCTCATAGACAGCACAGATCTGGTAGTTCTGTCCTTTCTTTAATATCTCTCTGTAATAAATCTGAATTCCATCAGAAGTCACTTCCACCAAGTCATCATCAATTTTCCGGTAATTTTCCTCATTCTCAGAGAGGTAAACCTGTATGTTCCGGCGTTCTTCTGCAGAAAATCCATCCAGCAGCATAGGAAATTCCAGCAGGTCTACCATCGGCATGCTGTAGGTATTAATCTGTGGTTCTCCTTTTTTCTGTACAGAAAGATATGCATATGCCTCTGGCAGCGTCAGGCTGTCAGATACTTCATATCCCTCTGGGATCACAAATGATCCGGTTACCTTGTACACGCCTTGTTTTTCCCTATTCACCCGGCTCAGATCCCAGGAAGATTCCAGAATCAGTTCCGGATTCTCGGCTGTATTTTCAAATGTTTCAGCAGTACTGACCCTCAGTCTGACATTCTCCTTCAATTCTTTCTCAATCTGCTTCAGGCTTCCCCCTGTTTTCACTGCATAGGCAGCACATCTGCTGAGATATTTCTCATCTCCGGTATCATAAGAACAGATGATTTTTCCAGGCTTCTGTGTATTTCCAAGCAGATTGTGCTGATAACCGTAAATTTTAAGACTGCCGTCTTTTTGGTATTGAAACCGCAGAGTATTGGTCTGCTTCTTTCCATTATCATAGGTTACCAGCAGGGAATAGGTATTACCCACAACCATACTCTGGTTAGATACATACAGCCCCTCCTCTTCACAGAGAGCAAAGCCCTCCTCAGTGAGGTTGATCCACTGTCCGCTTTCTTTCTTCAGATAAGCTTCCATGGAGTCAAAATTTTCCTGCTTCAACCAGGGAAATATATAGATTCCTGCCGCAGTCAGCCTGTAATATATATTAATATCCGGTTTGTCCGGGTACTGCACAGAAACAGTTGTCTGTACCTGCAGACTTTTACTCTCATCAAAAGCATACTCAGGCGGAAGCTTCAGTACACCTTTCATTGTGTAAACGCCTGCCAGTTTCATATTTACAGACGAAACATCCCAGAGCACCGGAATATGCAGTGTATCTGTGTCTGTATAAACTGTATAGAAAACCCGAGACAGTTTCTCAGTAATCAGTTCGCTGCTTTTATTTATTTCTACAGCTACTGCAGGAATATCATGAGGTACGATCACATCATTTACCCGGATCACCGCGCCCCATACTGTGGTATTTTTTTTCATTCCCCATATGCCAGTCAGGCACAGAGTTATCATTAAAATCAGAACTGTTATTTTCTGTTTTCTCATGCTTTTTTCATACTTTCATTTTACATTACTGCTCGATCCGTTATCTTTATTCTCAATTTCCTTTGTTCTTAGCTTACCTTATCTGGCGGATTTCGGCAACAGACATAGGATAAACTGCATTATTTCATGAAAAATGGTGTACCGAAAAATGGTTAATTCTCCTTTTTCTTTCCTGGAAATTTCATAAAATAATATACAATAAACAATACTGCCGTAATGCTCCATGAAACCGGATAACTGAGCATGATCGTATTAATTCCCGGGTATATCTGGCCGGCTGTAAAAAGCCACAGGATTCTCAAAGAACACACACCGCCGCAGGTAAGAAGCATAGGCACAAGAACCTTCCCGGTACCCCTCAGCGCTCCGGACAGGATTCCTATGATCACATAAATGAAATAGGACGGCAGTAAAAAACGACTCATATGAACACCATGGACAATCACTGCGCTGTCTGTGGTAAACAGACGATAAATCCAGGGAGCAAATGAATACATCAAAATGATCAGCACCGCAGAACTGGCCATACTCATGATCATGCAGACACTCACACTTTTCCGCATACGGTGATATTTACCGGCTCCGAAATTCTGTCCCACAAAGGTAGTAATGGAAATCGCAAATGCATTGATCACCATCCAGAAAAGAGCATCTATTTTCCCAAGAGTTCCCCATGCCGCCACTGTGTCAGTTCCCAGATTATTTACAAATACCTGTATCACAATATTGGAAATATTATACATTACAGATTCCAGACCTGCCGGAATACCGATTCTCAGAACTGAAAACAGCATTCTTCTGTCAAAACGGATCTGATTGATCTTCAGCACATATATCTCTCTGGTTTTCAGAAGCATTACTGTTACAATCAGCGCACTGATCACCTGAGAAGTAACTGTAGCAACAGCTACTCCTGTCACACCCATGCCAAACGCAACCACAAACAGCAGATCAAGAATAATGTTCAGCACACAGGTAATGATCAGAACATACAGTGGTCTTTTGGAGTCTCCTACTGCACGCAGGATGGCTGCTCCCATATTATAAACCAGGTTAAAAACCATTCCGCCAAAATAAATATGAAGATACACTGCAGAGTCCTCTACTACATCTGCAGGTGTCTTCATAAGTAGCAATGCAGGTCTGGTCAGAAAAATCCCCACTACAGTAAGAACAATTCCCGCTGCAATGGAGAATGCGAATGCTGTATGCAGTGCCTTACTCAGATTCTTCTTATCTTTTGCCCCATAAAACTGCGAAATCACAACTGCCGCCCCTGAGGAAAGTCCTACAAAAAAACCAACGATCAGATTGGCGATCTGACTGGCAGAACCTCCAACTGCAGCAAGTGCCTGTTTTCCTACGAAACGGCCTACAACAATAGTATCCGCCGTATTATAAATCTGCTGAAAAAATGTTCCAAATACAATAGGAAAGAAAAATAACAGCAGCTGTTTCCAGATCACACCTTCTGTAATCTGATTTACCTTCTCCCTCTCATTCATTACTTTTTCCTCATCCATAAAATAATACACAAAAAAGCAGGCATCCCAAACGGGAGAACCTGCCATACTTTGCAATCATTAAAAATTAGTCTTCAACTTTAATGATTTCCTTTTTGTTGTAGCTTCCGCAAGCTTTGCATACTCTGTGCGGCATCATCAGTTCGCCACATTTGCTGCATTTTACAAGGTTCGGAGCGCTCATTTTCCAGTTTGCTCTTCTCTTATCGCGTCTTGCTTTGGAAGATTTATTCTTCGGACAGATGGACATTATGTTACACCTCCTTAAATTTACTAAATATATCACTGATAGCTGCCATACGGGGATCCTTAGGTTCCTCGACGCATCCACAGGGACCGTCATTGAGGTTTTTCCCGCACTGGCTACAGATTCCTTTGCAGTCTTCTCTACATAAAACCTTCAAAGGCCAGCTCATCAGTACCTCAAGATAGACCAGCTGGTCCACATCCAGGTCCATACCTGTGAGATAAGAACTCTCGTCCAGATCATTCACACGGTCTTCATCCGTAAGCTTCATATCAAGTTTTCGCTCAATCTCCAAAGGAATCTCTGTTGAAACCTCTTCCAGACATCTGTCACAGGGAATACCTACGGTAATCTTACCTGTTCCTCTGATTTCAAGATTTCTGTCACCTGTATTCGTGATTGTAAGCTCTATGGGTTCTTTTGCAAGTACCGGAAAGCTTCCTGACTGAAAGGTGATCGTATCCATTCCAAACTCTGCAGTCTTCTGAATACACATTCCTTCACTGGATGAAATATCTGATAAATGTATCTGCATACTTTTCTCCTATCCACACTTGTTTTATTATACATACCGCCTCTGCTTTTGTCAACGATAAATTAGAAAAATTTCACATTTTGTCAAGTAATATTCCTTTACGAAGTATTTTATCATCCGGCGGCATTATTATCAGGTAATTTCCACATGCCTTACGGGCACAAAGAAGGGTGCTCCTGACAGATGCACCCTTCCCTTCTATATAAATATAACTTTTATCCAGTTATATTTCTCTCGTTTGGACACAAAACAGACACTTTATTATCTGTGAAAATTAAACCAGAGCTACTGTCTCTCTGCAGATTGCAAGTTCTTCGTTTGTAGGAATTACAGCAACTTTAACTTTGGAATCCGGTGTGGAAATTACGATTTCTTCTCCACGAACACCGTTAGCTTCTTTGTCAAGTGTAACTCCGAGGTATCCAAGATAGCTTACAACTTTCTCACGTACAGGAATAGCATTCTCACCGATACCTGCTGTAAATACGATCGCATCTACACCATTCATAGCTGCAACATATCCGCCAACGAATTTAGCGATACCATAGCAGAGAACGTCGATTGCGTTAGCTGCATCTTCGTTTCCGCTCTGAGCTGCATCGTTCAGATCACGGAAGTCACTGGATAATCCGCCGGATAATCCAAGAAGACCGGATTTCTTGTTGAGAACGTTCATGATACCTGCAATGTCAAGTTTTTCTTTCTTAGCGATGAATTCCATGATAGCCGGGTCAATGTTACCGGAACGTGTTCCCATAACAACACCTTCAAGCGGAGTAAGACCCATTGTTGTATCAACACACTGACCGTTTACGACAGCACTGATGGAAGAACCGTTTCCAAGGTGGCATACGATAACTTTTGAGTTATCTTTGTCAAGGCCAAGGAATTCAACAGCACGTTTAGAAACAAAGCTGTGGGATGTTCCGTGGAAACCATATCTTCTTACTTTGTAGTTCTTGTAATATTCGATCGGAAGACCATAGAGATATGCTTTTGCAGGCATTGTCTGATGGAAAGCTGTATCGAATACTGCTACCTGAGGTACACCCGGCATAAGCTCGGAGCATACACGGATACCGATCAGGTTTGCAGGGTTATGAAGTGGTGCAAGGTCATTGCATTCTTCTACTGCTGAGATTACTTCATCTGTGATCACTACAGATTTGGCAAATTTCTCACCACCATGTACAACACGATGTCCAACAGCATTTACTTCTTTCAGGCTTCCGATTGCGCCTGTTTTATCATTTGTGAGGGCATCCAATACCATCTGGATTGCTTCTTTATGTGTAGGCATTGCAGCTTCTGTGATCTCTTTGTCACAGCCTGTTTTCTGATATACTAATCTTCCATCGATACCGATTCTCTCGCAGAGACCTTTTGCAAGAACTGCTTCTGAATCAGAGTTGATCAGCTGATATTTAAGGGATGAACTTCCACAGTTGATTACTAATACGTTCATTTTCATATTCTGCCGGCAACAAATTTCGAATACTGTCCATAATCCTGACACAAGTCTTCGAATATTTCTGTCAGCTTTTCCTTTCATATTATAATATTATTCTCATCATTTCCAGGGAAATATGAGTAATGATATCAAAGGCATCAGAATCAGAAATATCTCCTCCGATGCCTTTAACATTATGTAGTCAATGAAATAATTCTCAGTCCGTTTTACGGTCTGACTGAAATCTTATTTGTTGTCGTCAGCCTGGCACTGTACTGCTGTGATAGCTACCACACCAACGATATCGTCTGCAGAGCATCCACGGGACAGGTCATTTACAGGTTTAGCGATACCCTGGGTTACAGGTCCGTAAGCTTCTGCTTTTGCAAGACGCTGTACAAGTTTGTATCCGATGTTACCTGCATCAAGGTCTGGGAATACAAGTACGTTAGCTTTACCTGCAACTTCGCTTCCAGGAGCTTTAGAAGCGCCTACGCTTGGAACGATAGCTGCATCAAGCTGGAATTCTCCGTCAAGTGCAAGTTCCGGATTCTGCTCTTTTGCAATCTTTGTAGCTTCTACTACTTTATCTACGTCAGCATGTTTTGCACTGCCTTTAGTGGAGTGTGAAAGCATTGCAACGATTGGTTTCTCCTGAACAAGAAGTTCAAAGGATTCTGCAGAAGATGCTGCGATTGCTGCAAGCTCTTCTGAAGTCGGGTTCTGGTTCAGACCGGAATCAGCAAATACAAATGCGCCGTTTGCGCCATATTCGCAGTTCGGAACTACCATTAAGAAGAATGCAGATACAAGTTTTGTACCTGGTTTTGTTTTCAGGATCTGAAGACATGGTCTTAATGTATCAGCTGTAGAGTGACATGCACCGGATACCATACCGTCTGCATCGCCCATTTTTACCATCATTACACCATAGTACAGATACTGGTTAAGAAGAATCTCTTTAGCCTGATCCGGTGTCATGCCTTTTTTCTGTCTTAATTCTACTAACTTGTCAATGTATCCCTGTGTTTTCTCTGATGTAGCAGGATCTACGATCTGTGCGCTGGAAATGTCATATCCGTCTTCAGCTGCACTCTTTTTAACAGCTTCTTCGTTACCAACAAGGATAACCTTTGCAATTCCTTCTTTTAAAATTTTCTCTGTAGCTGCCAGAGTTCTCTTATCTTCTGTCTCCGGAAGTACGATTGTTTTTACGTTTGCTTTTGCTCTCTCTTTGAGTGTGTCAATAAATCCCATGATTAAAATGGCTCCTTTCATATAGCAGTTCTGATATCCAATATCAATTTTCTATCAATTACCTGCGCTGTTTTCATTATAACTCCTGAAGCCTTGTATTTCAAGCATCTGAATGGTAGAATATGACATAAAAAAGTATTTTTTAAGATGCAATATGGTAAAAAAGAGAGAACTCTACAAAATTTCAGAAAGGAGCTTTCTGTCTAAATTTATGAAAACAGCAGGAATTATTGCAGAATATAATCCTTTTCACAAAGGACATGAATATCAGATCCGGTATACAAAAGAAAAGCTAAAGGCAGACTATGTGATTGTTGCCATGAGCGGAGATTATGTGCAGCGCGGCACTCCCGCTCTCATCTCCAAACACGTACGTGCAGAAATGGCTCTGCGGTGCGGCGCTGACCTTGTACTTGAAATGCCGGTATCCATCTCTACAGCAAGTGCGGAAGCCTTTGCAATGGGAGGTGTTTCCCTGTTGGACAGCCTTGGCGTTGTTGATATGCTCTGCTTTGGAAGTGAATCCGGGGAGATCAGCGCACTGCGAGAACTGGCTGAGATCCTCGTAGAAGAACCTAAAGAATATAAAAAGCTGCTGAAAAGCTTTTTAAGCGAAGGGCTGACTTTTCCGGCTGCCAGAAGCCAGGCACTGACAGAATATTTTAAGAATCCGCGCAACTTCAATGGTGACGATTTTGACGGGGTACTTACTCCTCTGTTAAATGAAGTCACACAGATCCTGAATACACCGAATAATATTCTGGGAATCGAATACTGCAAGGCACTTCTCCGCCTGAACAGCCAAATCCGCCCTGTTACCATCCGCAGGGAAGGAATGGGGTATCATGAAACCACTGTCCCCGAAGGAGATTCAGCAAGCTCCTCCCCTGATTTACAGTCATCTACTGATTTCTTTGCATCTGCAACTGCTATACGCAGTCTTATTCAGAATCCGGGAGGTGGCTATTCAGAGGCAATCTCAGACATAAATAATCCAGTCAGGAATCCGGATACCAAAACTGCCAATATATTATCATCCCAGATTCCACCAGATGCTTTTTACGTTTTCAAAAAGGCGCTGGACTCCGGTGAATTTCTCACAGAAAATTCTCTGGACTCTATTCTTTCTTACTGCCTTATGAAAGAAAATGTAGAAAGCCTTTCTTCCTATATGGATGTTTCCGAGGATCTCGCCCGACGGATCATAAATCAGCAAAATCTTCTGTTGTCCTTTTCCCAGTCTGTATCTGTTTTAAAAACCAGAGAGCTGACTCAGACAAGAATACAGCGAGCATTGCTTCATATTATATTAAATATCCATACTGCGCCCACACAGACTCCCTTTGCCCGGGTTCTTGGCTTCCGCAGGGAAAGCAGTGAACTGCTAAGCCAGATCAAGCAGCACAGCCGAATTCCTCTTATCACCAAGCTTGCGGACGCCCAAAATCTTTTGGACAGTGAAGGAAATCAGATTTTATCTGAAACTGTTTTTTCTTCCAATTTATACGAAAAACTCCTTTGTCTGAAAACCGGCAGAAAATTCTGCCACGAGTCCCAGAAACAGCTTATTATCCTATAATTCTTGTTGTTTGGATGCACTTATGTTAAAATACAAACAGTGAGGATAAGGATATAAAATAAGGAAGGAGGAAAAGAAAAATGAAAGCTAATTCAGGTTTGAAAAAGAACAGAACAAAGATTCAGATGGTACTTACCGCCTTGGTAATCTTATCTGTTGTACGTCAGTTTTTCCTGGGAAATTACCACAATATGTTTCTGGGAATCTTAACATTGATCCTTTTTATGGTTCCACAGTTTCTGGACAGGAAACTGAACGTCACAATACCACCGGGACTGGAAACAGTGATTCTGATCTTTATCTTTTCAGCAGAAATTCTTGGCGAAATCAATGCCTTTTATGTAAAAATCCCTATCTGGGATACCATTTTACATACTACTAACGGTTTTCTGATGGCTGCCATCGGATTTGCACTGATTGATCTTTTTAACCGCAGCGACAGGTTTTCCATTAAAATGTCACCGTATTTTGTAGCTTTTTTTGCATTCTGTTTTTCAATGACTGTTGGTGTTATGTGGGAATTCTTTGAATTCAGCATGGACTGGTTTTTTGGAATGGATATGCAGAAGGACTGGATCGTACCGGCCATCAACTCTGTGAAGCTGAATCCTACCGGTGCAAATGTTCCGATCCATGTAGATGTTCAGTCCCTGGCCGTTAACGGCGAGACCTGGAATCTGGGAGGCTATCTTGATATTGGTATTGTTGATACCATGAAAGATCTGATCGTAAACTTTATCGGCGCAGTCGTATTTTCTATCATTGGTATTCTGTATCTGCGAAACCGCGGAAAAGGAAAGCTGGCAGCTTCTCTGATCCCGCAGGTACGCAGCAAGCAGGAAGAAGAACTTTCTTCCAAAAATCAGTAAGATCCACAGCTACCGAAACTGGCGCACTTTTCTGGAAATATTCTCCAGCTCTTCTCTGGAAAGCTCAGGAAGTCTTTCCAGCTGATCCATAAACATGGCAAGTGTCTCTTTTCGCTGCAATTCCACCATCTGGGTGTAGAAATTAACCACTACCCCGGTGGCAATGGCAACTACAAAAAGCGAATAGATCGTCAGAAGAACGGAACACATTTTTCCAATAAAAGTAACCGCAACCACATCGCCAAATCCGGCAGTGGAGATCACCGCATAGCAATACCACAGTGCATCTCCGTATCGGTTAATGTCCGGTTCAACCAGCTGGATCACTGCTGCGATAGCAAAAATAAACACAATAAAACCAATGATAATTTTATCTGCACGAGTCCGTTTTAACACACTGCCTAATACTTTAATTCTTTTCATGCACTTGTCCTCCAATAAAATAATATACTGCCTGAAATTAATTGAAGTATAGTATAAAACGGTTTCACTTGCAATATGAAAGGAGCTTAACAGTATGAAAGATAATAAAGCACTAAAATACCTCACTTTGATCACCGGAGTTTTAACATTGTTATTAGGAGTCTACACTCTTGTAAGACCAATGAGAACTTTTCTTGCCATCGGATGGATCCTGGGAATCCTTCTGTTTGTAAATGGTATTGAACTTGTAATCCTTTCTTTATCCAAAGAAAAGAAAGAAATCGGAGCATGTATTCTCGGTGTTCTGGAAGGACTTGCAGGTATTATCTTATTATTCAGCGGCATTCAGCGGTTCATCACAGACGTAATGGCAGCTTATATGGTCGGTGCAATCATTCTGATCTACGGTATTTTCCAGATTGCCGCCGGCACAAAGGTATATAAAACATCTAAAGGAAAAGGTATCCTGAGTATTGTGTGCGGTGTTTTATCCGTAATTGTCAGCATCATTTCATTTACCCATCCTATACTTACCATGATCTCTGCAGGATATATGATCGCTTTTTCTGTTTTGATGCAGGGTATCAATATGATCGTACTTGGAATCAATTTCGGAAAGACCGAAAACTAACAAAAAGGTTATGACTGTATGAATAACACAAAAAGCCCCAAAAACGTATCTTTAAAAAATCAGCTTGAATTGTGGCTGTTCTGTGCACTCATTGGTGCTGTTGCCGGTGCACTGGTATGGATCCTGCTGAAAATAATGGCAGTGGGAACTGAATTTCTGTGGAAATGGCTTCCCGGAAAAACTTCTTTTCCATATTATACGATTCTTATCTGTGTAGCCGGTGCGGCAATTATCGGTATTTTCCGAAAAATATTCGGAGACTATCCCGAAGATCTGGAAACTGTTATGGGAAAAGTCAGAACAGAAAAAAGATACGAATACAAAAACATGCTTGTAATGATGGTGGCAGCACTGCTGCCATTACTCATAGGAAGCAGTGTAGGTCCCGAAGCTGGACTTACCGGTATTATCGTAGGTTTATGCTACTGGGCCGGAGACAATCTGAAGTTTGCCAAACAGAATACCAGAAATTATTCGCAGATTGGTGCCGCAGTCTCCATGAGTGTGCTGTTTCACGCACCTCTGTTCGGTATTTTCGAAGTAGAAGAAAACTCCGAGGAAGATCTTGCAGCCTTAACAAAGGGTTCCAGATTATTTATTTACGGAATCGCGCTGGCTGCAGGCACTGGTATTTATGCAGGTTTATCTGCACTTTTTGGTGCAGGGCTTTCCGGATTTCCATCCTTTGATATGGTGGAAATCCAGAGAAAAGACTATCTGCTTATGATTCTGTATATTTTGTGCGGTCTTATCCTGGCATACTTCTATCAGGCAACACACAAACTGACCGGAAATATTTCCAACAGATTCCCGGCAGTTGTCAGAGAAATTTTTGCAGGTTTATGCCTTGGAATCGCAGGTTCATTCTTACCTGCACTTATGTTTTCCGGAGAAGAACAGATGGGAACACTTATGAAAACCTATACCTCTTATCTGCCGCTGGCACTTATTGGCATTGCGTTTTTTAAGCTCCTGCTGACAAATCTGTGTATTCAGTTCGGTTTAAAGGGAGGACATTTCTTCCCTGTCATCTTTGCCGGAGTATGTATGGGATACGGCGTGGCAATGTTGACCTGCGGGCCAGACGGGGGACATGTGGTATTTGGAGCTGCAATCGTTACTGCATCACTTCTGGGTGGAATTATGAAAAAGCCACTGGCAGTAACCATGCTTCTCTTCCTCTGCTTCCCGGTTAAAATGTTTATCTGGATATTCATCGCAGCAGCGGTTGGGAGCAAACTTATCACACTCAAACCAGAGCAGGAACCTTCTGCAAATTACAGCAAGCAATAGAGTCGCTACCAGACAAAAAGAACCATTATATCAGAAAACATGGCTGTATGCCTCAGGCAACAACTATAACTTCTGTATATAATGGTTCTTTCATTTACAATTACATGTTATTTTTATAATTACTTTTCTCCGGAAAGAAGAATACGGTCATTATCCAGCATCTTACCGGCACCTGTCTTAAACTTCTCCAGAAGTCCTTCCACTGTCAGGCCTTTCTTTTCTTCTTCATGGATATCCAGCACAATATCTCCGGAATCCATCATCAGAATACGATTTCCCAGATCAAGGGCCGACTGCATATTGTGGGTGATCATCAGACAGGTAAGCTGATGCTCCTCCACGATCCGTTTCGTAAGATTCAGCACCTTCTCTGCTGTTCCCGGGTCAAGGGCTGCTGTATGCTCATCCAGAAGCAGAAGCTTGGGCGGATTCATGGTTGCCATGAGAAGTGTCAGCGCCTGTCTCTGTCCACCGGAGAGAAGTCCTACCGGCTGAGTCATACGTTTCTCAAGTCCTATATCCAGAAGTTTCAGCTCTTCATGGAATCGCTCTTTCTCCTGTCTGGACACATGGGAAAGCCATCCGCCTTTCCCTGCTGCAAGCGCCAGATTCTCTTCTATGGTCATTCCGGGTGCAGTTCCTCTCATAGGATCCTGATACAGGCGACCGATGGTCTTTGCACGTACATGCTGGGGCATAAAAGTAATATCCTGTCCATCCAGCATGATCACACCGGAATCTGTAAGAAAATCTCCACAGATTGCATTAAACAGAGTGGATTTACCAGCTCCATTGGAACCGATGATCGTTGCAAAATCGCCCTTCTCCAAATTCAGGGATAAATCTCTGATGGCCTGTTTCTCGTTTACCGTACCCGGATTAAAAGTCTTGGAAATATGTTCAATCTTCAGCATAAATCACTGTACTCCCTTCCTGTGAGTCATTCTTCTCTTAATCTGCGGCCACTGTTTTTTCAAATATGGACCTGAAATAGCCAGCACAACGATTACAGAAGATACCAGTTTCAGCATAAATGCCGGCATATTGAATCTCAGTGCGACGGTATATACCAGACGGAAAATAAAAGATCCAAGTACCATGCCAACAGCTCTCACGAAAATTCCACCTCTGCCAAGAATCGTACCACCGATCAGCAGGGAAGCCAGCGCGATGGTAACCATTCCCTGTCCGATATTGATATCTACAGATTTCTGTGACTGAGACAGAAGACATCCGGAAAGTGCTGTGAAGGAGTTGGCAACACAGAGACCTACAATCGTAGTAAATACCGGATTAATAGATGAGGATTTTACCATATCTGCATTATTTCCTGTTGCCCTGATTGCCAGACCAAGTCTTGTCCTTAAGAAAAATACAAGGAAGACAATCACAATTGCTACTGCAATGAAAGCAACTACAATATCTCCTCTTCCTTTCAGCGGTGTACTTTTCAATGTTTCTTTCGTCATGGAAAATACCGTCTCTGTTCTGTTCATATTGATCAGGGAGGAACCTCCCATCACTGCAATATTCACAGAATAAAGAGCCGTATTAACGATAATTCCTGCAAGAAGACTGTCAACACCCAGCTTTGTCTGAAGTATGGCTGTCACAAAGCCCGAGCATATACCTGCAGCCATAGCTGCAAAAATTGATAAAAAAGGATGTCCGCTGACTGCCACTGCTGCTCCCACTGCTGCTCCCAGTGTAAAACAGCCATCAGTGGAAAGGTCACAGACATTCAGCATGGAATAACTGAGAAACAGGGCAAGAACTGTCAATGAACAGATCAGGCCAAGTTTCAGCGCGGTCTCTCCAAGAGAGAGTATAGTCGCAATAGTCACGATGATTTCCTCCAGTTTGTATTTATTTTATTACATTCAATGAACAGCAACAGAAAATATCTGCTGCTGTTCATTTTAATTCAGAAAATATATCAGTCTTTTCAACCGGCACAATGGATTCCATAAACCCAGAACTTATTCTGAATTTATTCAAAATGCTGTCCGAATATCCTTATTATTTCTCTACATCATCAAAGCTCTCTGCTGTAACGATCTCATTTACCTGTGTGCATAACGGCTCGAAATCTTTTTTAACAGTTTCAAGATCAAGTCCCAGTCCCTCGCAGGTTTCTGTGTTTACTGTTGCAGTACCATTATCAAAAGTTTCAACAGATGTTGTTGCAGGATCTGCATCATTCATAAGGATGTCTGCGATCATATCTGCTGTCTTCTGTCCAAGGTTTGCATAATCAACACCATATCCGACAAATGCACCGTTTAGTGCAAAGGAGTCAGCTCCTGTATACTGTGGGATACCTGCATCAATGAATTTCTCATAGATAGAAAGCTCTGCTGTCATAATTGTGTTGTCAGTTGGTGTGAATACTGCATCTACGCCATCTGCCACCAGTGCATCTGCTGCAAGCTGTACCTCATCTGTTGTGGTACCTGTACGCTCTACATATTCGATGCCTTCTTTATCCAGATAATCCTTGGCTTCCTGGATGGCTGTTGTAGAAGAATCCTGTCCGATATCGTATAAAAGTCCGATTTTCTTTACATCCGGGTTCACTGCCTGGATCAGTTTCATGATGGATGCTGTATCCAGATAATCGCTTGTACCTGTAATGTTTGCTCCCGGTGCATCCAGATCCTCTACAAGGCCGCTTCCTACAGGATCAGACACTGCGGAAAATACAACCGGTGTATCGGTTCCTTCTGTTGCGGACTGCATACGCATTGCTACAGGTGTTGCAATACCTACCATCAAATCTACATTATCAGCCTGAAAATCAGAAATGATCTGTTCCATAACATTGGCATCTGCATTACAGTTATCATAGGACACATCAAAATTTACGTCTTTTTCCTTGCCGATTTCTTCCAGACGGGACTGGATGTTGTCTACGATCTGATTCAAGGAAGCGTCATCTACATAATTGCAGATACCGATCTTGAAATCCTGTGCCATAACCGGTGATGCCATCATCATAGTTGCCATTGCTGTTGCTGCGATTGCTAATACTCTTTTTTTCATAGTCTTTTTTCCTCTCTCTACATCTTATTTAGCAGTTCATGGTTTTTTAACTGCCATAGTCTCAGGGATGTTTACCAATCCCTTGTTACTGTCTGTGAGAAAGAACTCCCCGGATTCCTCTTTTTCCCGGATGTGTCAACTGCTGTGATACCCACCTGCCATCAGCAGATTTTCCTGCATTACAGGGGGTGCCATATAACAGATTCTCTTTATATATAAAAAAATCCGCCACAAGCTATCTGTTGCTTGAGACGGTAATAAGAATCTTATTATCGCGGTACCACTCAAATTGACGAATCGTCCACTTTCTCATGTACAAACATACACTCCTGATTTATAACGGGTTCGGTTCCCGTCGGTGCCTACTCTCACGCTTATCAAGATTTCGGACCGCCCTCGAAAGGCCATTCAACAATCAGTTTCATACGGCTTCCCACCAATTGCCGTTCTCTGGAATGATTCTTGGTTGTTTACTCTTCTTTCTCATCGGTTTTGATGTGTTTACTTTACCACGCTAATGCAGATATGTCAAGAGGTTTATTTTTTATTTTTTCCCATTAATTTTTTCAAAAGGGACGCGAAGGAATGGGAAGGGATTTCGGGCTTAGTTTCGGAACCATGTAATTCTAAGGCATTTGGGAAGCTGCTAAAAGCATTCAAAAAAATCTCAAACTCGCTTCGCTCAGACAGTGAGATTTTTTTGAATAACGCAGCTTCCCAAATACCAAGAATTACTATGAACCCTCAAATGCGCCCGAAATCCCTTCCCATTCCTTCGCTGTGTACTGACAAATTGACATATATTCCATTTTCGACAGCATGCCGAATTGCTTGCTTTCTGCACCACCGCAGGAGACTTATTTAATCGGATCAAGTAAATCCCCTGCGGTGGTTGCGAAAAGCAATAAGCAGTGGGTGGGGACTTGCCTTCTGTTAAATGCCTGCTGAAATGATATTGGGACCTATATGTTACTGTTCACACACCACTATCCCGCGAGGTGTTTTGGCATGAATATGCCAAAATCCCGAGACATACAAGCCAAAATTCCATTGCCGCAGGCAATCTGGAATGAATTTTGGCTAAGTTACTGTGAACGGAGCGAACAGTAACACCTGTATATTTCAGGATAGCAATATGTAAACAGTGATGTTTACAGAACGATGTGATAAGTGTTAAAATAATGTTCAGAAAAGATCTGCGATCTGCTATGTGGTAATTTTAAGTTTAAATAGATTATTTATATAGAAATGAGGGATATTATATGTCAACAGCAAAAATGGTTTTTCATGGGAGTGATATTGAGAAAATATGTGAGGTCTATCAGCTTAAGCCGGAGGAAATTGTGAAGTTTGGGGCTAATGTAAATCCGCTGGGGCTTTCCGAGCATGTAAAGGAACAGCTTGCAGGACGGCTGGATATCCTGTCTTCTTATCCAGACAGAGATTATACTTCACTTCGCAGCACAATTTCAGAATATTGTAATATTCCTGCTGAATTCATCCTTCCCGGAAATGGTTCCAGCGAACTGATCGCACTGCTGATACAGGAACGAAATCCAAAGCATACCCTTATCCTGGGTCCGACCTATTCAGAATACTCCAGGGAACTCTCCTTCTCCGGAAGTACACAGGAATATTACCATCTGCGCGAAGAGGATAACTTTGTCCTCAATGTAGATGATCTTTGTCACACCCTGGATGGAAAATACGATTTTCTCATCCTCTGCAACCCAAATAATCCTACCTCATCTGCAATTAGCATAAATGACCTGCGCAGAATCGTTTCCTTCTGCAATGAGCGGAACATTTTCGTGATGATCGACGAAACTTATGTAGAATTTGCCCCGGATATCAATGAGATCACTGCTGTCAGCCTTACCAGAGAATTCACGAACCTTATGATTCTGCGCGGCGTATCAAAATTCTACGCAGCCCCAGGTATGCGTCTTGGCTACGGAATCACCGGGAACCTGGAATTTCTCAAAAAAATGAAAGAAAAACAGGTACCATGGTCCCTCAACAGTCTGGGAGCCCTGGCCGGCGAGCTGATGCTCAAGGACAAAAACTACATCCGCCAGACCCGAGACCTCATTCTCTCAGAACGCACCCGCCTGCTCAAAGCACTGGAGAATATCCCCACTTACAAAACCTACCCGGCCTACGCCAACTTTCTCCTCCTGAAAATCCAGAAGCCCGGCCTGACCTCCCGGGACGTCTTCGACGCCTGCATCCGTCAGGGTCTCATGATCCGTGACTGCTCCTCCTTCGAATGCCTGGACGGCGAATACATCCGCTTCTGCATCATGCACCCCGAAGACAACACCCGACTTCTGCATATACTGGAATCCCTTTAAAGCAGGACATTTCTTTTATTTATAGTAATTCCATAAAATAATACAAACAATCCAATCCATCATAGCTTAAAACCAGCTACCAGCGGGGCGGAAAATATTTTGTCTGGGGTGCATTTGCAGGAGTCTTAGATATTCTTAGTCACCAGAAATCTGCGTTATGAGCCGTCTGCCTCACTGTCTGAGCGAAGTTTGCAACGGAGCGAGTTTGACAAGACGGCTCATGCTTTTAGCAGATTTCTGGCGGCTTAGAATATCTTAGGCTCCGAAACCGCACCCCAGATAAAATATTTTCCGCCCCGCGTCCCTCTTGAACATAAAAAGAGCCAGAAACTCCCCTTTTCCGAAGTTTCTGGCCTTTTTTATCAGTTTTTAAAGCTATGGATCGGTGCCGGAATCCTTCCGCCACGCTGCACAAACGCATCACAGGAGAACTGATTCACCGGCATGATCGGTGCATAACCAAGCAGTCCACCGAACTCAACCACTTCGCCAACCCCCTTACCAATTACCGGGATCAGACGAACCGCCGTAGTCTTCTGGTTCACCATACCAATTGCAGACTCATCCGCAATAATACCCGCAATCGTAGAAGCCTTCGTATCTCCGGGAATTGCAATCATATCAAGACCTACAGAACATACACAAGTCATAGCTTCCAGCTTCTCAAGAGTCAGTGCCCCTGCATTCACCGCATCGATCATACCCTGATCCTCGCTGACCGGAATAAATGCACCACTCAAACCACCAACTGCTGTAGAAGCCATAACTCCACCCTTCTTAACCTGGTCATTTAACAGAGCAAGCGCTGCTGTTGTGCCCGGTGCACCTGCATGCTCCAGACCAATCTCCTCAAGGATCTCAGCAACACTGTCACCAATTGCAGGAGTAGGAGCCAGAGACAGATCCACGATACCAAACTTAACACCAAGACGTCTGGAAGCCTCCTGTGCTACCAGCTGACCAACACGTGTTACCTTGAAGGCAGTACGCTTGATCATCTCACAAAGAGTTTCAAAATCCTTACCTCTTACCTGTTCCAGCGCAGTCTTAACAACGCCAGGTCCGCTGACACCAACGTTAATGATAGTGTCTGCTTCTGTCACACCATGGAAAGCACCTGCCATAAACGGGTTATCATCCGGTGCATTACAGAATACAACCAGCTTCGCACATCCCAGGGAATCCTGATCTTTGGTAGCTTTCGCTGTTTCCAGAACGATCTCACCCATCAGCTTAACAGCATCCATATTGATACCTGTACGTGTGGATCCAACATTTACAGAACTGCAGACACGCTCTGTCTTCGCCATAGCCTGTGGGATAGATTCGATCAGAAGTCTCTCAGCAGGAGTCATTCCCTTGCTTACCAGTGCAGAATAACCGCCGATAAAGTTTACGCCTACCACCTTGGCAGCCTTATCCAGAGTTTCTGCAATAGTTACAAAATCTTCCTTTGTCTTACATGCAGCTCCGCCAATCAATGCGATCGGAGTTACGGAAATTCTTTTATTTACGATCGGAATTCCATATTCACCGGAAATAGCCTCACCTGTAGATACCAGATCCTTTGCACAGGTTGTGATCTTTTTATAGATTTTCTCATTTAAAACAGCAAGATCACTGTCAATACAGTCCAGAAGGCTGATACCCATAGTAATGGTACGCACATCCAGATTCTCCTGCTCGATCATTTTATTCGTTTCATTTACTTCAAAAATATTGATCATTTTGTTTTTCTCCCTTGTATGTTCTCTCAGCATTTTTCAGGCAATCTGATACAGGAAAGTCCCTCAGTGGCTTACCTGCTTAGATTTTCTCAGATTCTGTGCATTACATTGAAGATATCTTCATGCTGGCAGCGGATCACTACACCGATCTTATCTCCAAGGGCTTCCAGTTCTTTGGCAAGAACTCCGTTGTCTTTCTCACATTTGCTGGCATCTGTTACCATCATCATGTTGAAATATCCCTGTACGATGGTCTGGGAGATATCAAGAATGTTTACATTATTGTCTGCAAGATAAGTACAAACCTTTGCAATAATTCCTACGGTATCGTTTCCTACTACTGTGATGATTGTCTTTTTCATAAGTTCTTTGTCCTTTCTACACTGTAATTACTTCTGATATGCAATCCCTCTGTGCCACCTGAATTCTGAAATCACGCGACTTATAAGGGTTGTCACCTAAGGTTACTTCTGAACAGACGGTTTCATATGCCAGTTCCTCATAGTTATTTTCCCTGCTCAGATGTCCAAGGAAAATCCCTTTCATATTGTCATGCAGCAGCCTGCATAAAAGCCTGCCTGCATTCTCATTGGAAAGATGTCCCCTGTCTCCAAGGATTCTCTGTTTCAGATAATAGGGATATTTTCCAACCTGCAGCATACGGATGTCATGATTTGCTTCCAGAAGAAGCGCATCCAGATTCTGCAGATTACCGACTATGTACTCATTATATTTTCCAAGGTCTGTAGCAATCCCCACAGAATGCTCTCCACACTCTACCCGGTATCCTACGGGCTGTGCAGCATCATGAGGGATCGTAAAAGGATTCACTGTCAGATCATTAATCTCAAAAGGCTCATCTTCGTGTATCTCACGAAAAATCCCTTCCGGCATTTTTCCAAGATTCATGTGAGATAAAGCTTCCACAGTTCCTTCTGTCGCATAAACCGGTATCTGATGTTTCCTTGCGATCACGCCCAGACCTTTGATATGATCCGAATGTTCATGTGTAATCAAGATACCATCAATATCTTTTCCTGTCAATTCCAGAGAATTCAATCCTTGTTCTACTCTTTTTCCGCTGATGCCTACATCCACCAGAAGATGGGTATTATCTGAGCCCACATAAATACAGTTTCCACTGCTTCCGCTGGCAATGCTACAAAGTCTCATATTTTCTGATTCCTTCCTCAATCTGCCGTCTGGTCTGTGCAAAATCTCCGTTATTTACCACAACATAGTCTGCATTTTCCCGAAAAAAAGTCTCCGGTGCCTGACTGGCAATGATACTGACTGATTTCTCTCTTGTATAACCGCGGTTCTCCATCAGTCTCCTGATACGGATCTCTTCATCCGTATGAATATACCATATCGTATCGCAAAACTCCTGATAATGATCTTCCAGAAGGAGTGCAGCTTCCACCACACATATCTTCTGTCCCTGCTGTTTCTTTACAGCTAACTGCTCTCTGATGTACTGTTTCACAGCCGGATGGATGATCTGGTTTAATTTCTCCAGAAGCTCTGGATGTGAAAATACTACATCCGAAACCTGTCTGCGGTCAATAGTTTTATCATTTTTTATGATTTGTCTTCCAAATAGTGCAATCACCGGTTCATAACAGGACTGCCCCGGCTCCATCACCAGATGCCCGATCTCATCTGCTTTCATCACATATGCCTGATACTTTTCTTCAAGAAAATCAAGCACTGTACTTTTTCCGGCACCCACTCCGCCGGTAATTCCTATTGTTATCATCATCACTTCGCCTCATACCAGTTATTACCCTGATGCATATCGACTTCCAGTTCTACGGAAAGCTTTGCGGCACCTTTCATCTCTTCTTCAAGAATAGCAGAAACCTGCGGGATTTCCTCTTTACAGGTCTCTATCAGAAGTTCATCGTGTACCTGAAGTACAAGACGGGATTTAAGATTCTCATCCTTTAATCGTCTGTACACACGGTTCATTGCAATTTTAATGATATCCGCTGCAGTTCCCTGTATTGGAGAGTTCATGGCTACTCGCTCCCCAAAAGACCTCTGCATAAAATTACCGGATTTCAGTTCCGGGATCGGCCTGCGTCTGCCAAACATGGTAGTCACATATCCTTTTTCTTTTCCCTCTTCCACCAGTCCGTCAAGAAATCCTTTGATCTTTGGATAAGTTTCAAAATATCTTTCAATATATTCTGCTGCTTCTTTTCGTGTGATACTTAAATCCTGGCTGAGCCCAAAGGAACTGATCCCATAAACGATTCCAAAATTTACTGCCTTGGCATTTCTCCTCTGCAGATCTGTCACCTCATTAAAGGGCACATGGAATACCTCTGATGCTGTATGTCTGTGGATATCCTGGGCTTCTTTATATGCCTGGATCAGTTTCTCATCCCCTGACATATGCGCCAGAACGCGAAGCTCGATCTGGGAATAGTCCGCATCCAGAAATACATATCCCTCTTCCGGAACAAATACCTTACGGATCAGTCTTCCAAGCTCCATTCTTACAGGGATATTCTGAAGATTCGGCTCTGTGCTGCTGATCCTTCCTGTTGCTGTAATTGTCTGGTTAAAGGTAGAATGAATCCTGCCGTCCTCTGCGATCTCACCAACAAGCCCGTCTGCATAAGTAGATTTCAGTTTCGCAAGCTGACGGTACTCCAGAATATCCTTTACAATGGGATACTCCGGTGCAAGCTTTTCCAGAATATCTGCCGCTGTGGAATAACCTGTCTTTGTTTTCTTTCCACCCTTAAGGCCAAGCTTTTCAAACAGGATCACTCCCATCTGTTTCGGAGAATTGATATTAAACTCTTCCCCTGCCTGCTGCCAGATCTGCTTCTCCAGTTCTCCAATACGTACACTTAGTTTCTCACCGTAGCTTTTCAGTTCTTCACTCTTCACGCTGATTCCCCATTTTTCCATGGAATCAAGAGTAAAGATCAGCGGAAGCTCAATCTGTGTATATACATTCCACATACCTGTATCACGCAGTGCTTCACACATGGGTTTCCGGCAGGCAAGTGCTGTATAGGCCATGTAGCAGGCCCATGCTGCAAGCCCCTCTGCACTCTCCTCCCATGCTTTTTCCACTGTTTTCTTTCCAAGAAGTTCCTCTCTTGCAGGCAGGATACGACCATTCAGATATTCCTTTGCCATATCATCGTAAGTATAGGAGGATTTCAGAGGATTCAGCAGATATGCAGCCACACCTGCATCAAATACAGCCATCGGATCATCAGATTTTATATGCTTGAGTAATGCCTTTACATCCAATGCACATACACATTTTTTATCATATTTCAGAGTACCGTCTGTATTGACATCAGATATCTCATTTTCCGGATCCTTCTTCACATCATCTGTATTAGATTTCATAATATTCTCTGTGTTGGATTCAGATACTTTATGAAGGAGCCCTTCCAATTTTCCGCAGAGATAACCTTCTGTGATCATCCCTTCTACAGGAATATAATAAATTTCCTCTTCATTCAGCGCAAGTCCTGCACCAAATACCCTGCCATTCTCTGTAACCAGAGAAACACCCGCTGTCTTTCCTGCTTCCGCTTTCGCAAACAGCGCTTCACAGCCTGCCAGGTCTGCACATGTGAAAAACTCCTGTTCCAGCGTATCTTCCTGTACTGCCGCAGAGTCAAAACGGTTAAGCAGATTCTTAAATTCCAGCTGTCTGCAGAGAAGGAAAGCTTCTTTTGTATAAAGATTTCCCAGTTTTGCCTTTTCATACGAAAACTCTATGGGACTGTCCGTACAGATCGTAGCCAGAGCCTTACTCATCTGCGCCATATCATAATGTTCTCTCATTGATTCCCTGGCTCTGTTTGGCTTCAGCTCTTCCAGATGTTCATGAGCATTCTCAATACTTCCATACTCCACAATAATCTTTGTGGCAGTCTTCTCACCTACTCCCGGGATTCCCGGAATATTGTCAGCACTGTCACCCATCAGAGCCTTTAACTCAATGATCTGGGGAGGTGTCACCTGATATTTCTCGATCACCTGCTGTGCATGATAATCCTCTATGGTGGTCTTGCCCCTTACAGTCTTTGGCAAACGGATCATAACCTTATCTGTCGCAAGCTGAAGCAGATCTCTGTCACCGGAAAGGATTGTCGCATCCATTCCTGCCGCTTCGCTTTTTCTGGCCAGAGTTCCCAGTATATCATCCGCTTCGTAGCCTTCTTTTGTCACAACATTCACACCCATTGCAGTAAGCATTTCTTTAATCAGCGGTACCTGCTCTCTCAGTTCTTCAGGCATGGGTTTACGTGTTCCCTTGTATGCTTCAAACATCTTATGGCGGAAAGTCGGTGCCTTCAGGTCAAATGCCACTGTCAGATACTGAGGCTTCTCTTCCTCGATCGTCCGAAAAAGGATATTCAGGAAACCATATACCGCCCCTGTGTGTTTTCCTTCTGAATTTGTAAGATCCGGCAGACCATAAAAAGCTCTGTTCAGAATGCTGTGTCCGTCAATCAGTAATATTTTTTCGCTCATAAAATCCTCCAGTGTCTTTATAGAATGTAATTTGTCTCCATCATTACAAAAATCAGTATTGCCGCAATCGTAGCGATCAGAAGGCATATACTCACGCCAAACATAAGCCAGCTGACTTTCTTCTTGCGGATATATCTTCTGGATTTCCGGATGTCCTGTTCCAGCAGTTTTTTGAAATCCAGAACCGAATCGCTGCTGTCATCATCAAGCTGATGTGTTACCTCATGGACAATAAAATATGTCTCCAGTTCATCATAACAGGAAGAACAATTCTGTACATGATCAAGAAACTCTTCCAGTTCATTTAACGGAAGATCATGTTTAATATACCTGCTCACCATTCCTTCTGCAGTTTGGCAATCCATCTTCATTCCCTTCTTTCTTCCAAAAAAACATCCAGGATGCTGCGTTCACTATTACGAATTATAACCGAACCGGAGTTAATTGGCAAGAAAAAGCAGCAGAAGCTCAAATCGCCTCTGCTGCTTTCATTGCTGTTCACTCAGTTTTCAGTGATATAGCCAATTTTCCGGATTGCCTGCGACAATGGACTTTTGACTTGTATATCTCGAAAAAATATCACTTCTGCAGATTTACTTTCCCGGAAGATGTATCTGCGTCAGCTTCTGTACTGTTTTCGGATTCTGCATTGTTCTCAGACTTTGTATTACTTTCAGATTCCGCCACTGCAGTGGGAACCTGTACAGGTGCATTCAGGATTTTCATAAATTCCTCACCTGTAATTGTCTCATGTTCATACAGATATTTTGCAAGTTCATGGAGCTTTCCAATATTGTCCTGAAGGATTTTCAGTGCTTTCTGGTGTTCCATCCTGACAAGTTCCACAACTTTCTTATCCAGAAGAGTCTGTGTCTCAAAAGAACAGCTTAAGCTGGAGTCTCCGCCCAGATACTGATTTGTCACATTCTCCATGGCAACCATATCGAAGTCTTCACTCATACCATATCTGGAGATCATTGCTCTTGCAAGCTTAGTCGCCTGTTCGATATCATTGGATGCTCCGGTTGTAATAGAGTGGAAGATCAGTTCCTCAGCGGCACGACCGCCTGTAAAGGTCGCTATCTTATTTGCAAGCTCTTCCTTTGTCATCAGATAATGATCTCCGTCATCCACCTGCATGGTATATCCGAGTGCTCCTGATGTACGCGGAATAATAGTGATCTTGTGGACCGGTGCAGATTCGGTCTGCTTTGCTGCAACCAGCGCATGTCCGATTTCATGATAAGCAACTATCAGTTTTTCTTTATTGGAAAGAACTCTGTTCTTCTTCTGATATCCTGCGATAACTACCTCGATACTCTCCTCAAAATCTGCCTGGGTGGCAAATTTTCTGCCGTCACGTACTGCACGAAGTGCTGCTTCATTGACAATATTTGCAAGTTCTGCACCGGAAGCTCCGGCTGCAGCTTTCGCAATCTCATCAAAACGTACGGAATCTGCGATCTTAATCTTCTTTGCATGGACTTTAAGGATTTCCTCACGTCCTTTTAAATCCGGAAGTTCAACAGGAATACGTCTGTCAAAACGTCCGGGACGAAGAAGTGCGGGATCAAGGGAATCCGGTCTGTTGGTTGCCGCAAGGATCACAACACCTTTGGAGCCGTCAAAACCATCCATCTCTGTAAGCAGCTGGTTCAGAGTCTGCTCGCGCTCATCATTGCCGCCTGTAAATCCGGCACCATCACGTTTCTTGCCAATTGTGTCGATCTCATCGATAAATACAATACATGGAGCTTTCTCATTCGCCTGTTTGAAAAGATCACGCACCTTGGCAGCGCCCATACCAACAAACATTTCCACGAATTCAGAACCGGAAATGGAGAAGAACGGAACTTCCGCTTCACCGGCTACCGCTTTTGCAAGAAGTGTTTTACCTGTACCCGGAGGGCCTACAAGAAGGGCTCCTTTCGGCATAGATGCACCGATTTCTCTGTATTTCTGCGGGTTATGAAGATAATCTACGATTTCTGTCAGAAGATCCTTGGCTTCGTCCTCTCCCGCTACATCTGAGAATTTGATTCCCGTAGATGATTTCACATATACTTTCGCATTACTCTTTCCAAATGACATTGCCCCACCGGGACCTCCGCCCATGGAACTCATCATCTTCTTGCTGAGCCACCTTCCAAGAAGGATAAAGATGGCAATCGGCAGTACATATCCTGCGATCAGACTGATCCAGATAGATGTCTGCTGTGGTGCTGCTGCACCGAACTTGACATTTGCATCATGCAAACGGTCTACAAGGTCAGGATCATTCATCTTGACAGTTCTGAAATAACCCTCCTGTCCGTCACTCTCTGCTACATAATAAATATAATCATCCTGAATTTCTACTGTCTTAACGTAATCCTTCTCTACTCCTGTCAGGAAAGTACTGTAATCAGTCGTCTGTACCTTTCGTCCCTCAATTGCAGGAAGTAACAGCACATTCAGAAGAATGATAATAACTGCCGCAATGATATAATATACATAAAGCGGTTTTCTGCCAGGCTTTTTATTATCAAGGTTCATTGGCTTTTCCTCCATTTCGTTTTGTTATGATGTAACATATCACTTATTCATCTCTTTTTCAAGAAAAGCGAGATAAATTTCATAAAGATTTTAGAATTATCTGAACTGGTAAACCTCACATGACTAAAGTCACGTGCTTCCAGACGCTTTAGGCGTCAGACTGAATATCGGCGGATACGCCTGTAACTTAGGTGCGCAGTTATGCGCATTTCCCATGCCAGATATGGCTGGTTCCCACATTACAGGTAGTCCGCTGTATATCTGCCTGTATCTATGCTGCTTTTAAGAGTTCCATTTCTGAATGGAGTTTCCTCAGATCTGCATAGACGCATGAGGTTCTACGCTTTACAGGAGGGACTTTTGCCTCCAGTAAAGACCTTTCCGTTGCCGGAAGGGGTTTTAAAAGTTCCCTTATAAAATATCTCGCTCCTATATTATAGGATGCTGACAGGTCACAATTATATCGTTTTCCTGTCTGGAAAGTACAGAGGCTGTGATTTTCCCAGTCACGTGTTACCGCCCCGGAACCATCATAAGCCAGTCTGCTGGTATTCCATGCGCAGATCCTGGATACCCGCATCCCTTTCCTGTGTGCCTGATGTTCACAACACTTCTGGATATCTCTTTTTCTCCACAGGTGCAGTTTCTGTTTTTTCTTTCCCGATATCTTCCCCTGCATCTCCAGATACTCGAACACGATCACATCTGCATGGTTTTCTTCCGCATATCTTACAATCGCACCTGCAATCTTTTTACCCAGTTCTGTGTTCAGACGTTTCGTATATGCCCATCTTCCCTGTGTCTGCGCAGAGCCATGTTCCCTCTGGGATCTGCGGATCCGTCCCAGTGTGCGGTACATCCGGTCTTTTTCACTGGGATGATCGATAA
>ERZ780144.67-NODE-67-length-152302-cov-6.962226_pt1 | contig 152302 bp, 137 predicted proteins | sample MGYA00511380_ERZ780144 | MGnify/ENA primary metagenome ERZ780144 (study PRJEB29588, sample SAMEA1965858) | human gut metagenome | biome: human gut; feature: human-associated habitat; material: faeces | place: Denmark | collected 2008/2010 ... | reverse complement strand
ATACGGTAGCGTTTAAGATCGTGGAGGGGGCTTATCCGGAGCTTGGAAAGAAGGAGCTTCTTGCAGTTCCTTTTCCAATGTCCAAGGATCCGGAGGTGCTGAAGAGCTATCACGATGCAGGAGCAGATAAAGTCAAGGCTGTCCTGGACCAGGGGAAAGATGTGGTATTTCTTACACTGGGAGATCCTACCGTGTATTCCACATATCTCTATATCCATCACAGACTTGTGGCTCAGGGCTATGAGACGGAGATCGTCTGTGGTATCACATCCTTCTGTGCAGTTTCCGCCCGTCTGAACACCGGACTTGTGGAGAAGGCAGAGCCTCTTCACGTGATCCCGGCTTCTTATCAGATCGAGGATGCGCTGAAGCTTTCCGGTACCAAGGTCCTTATGAAGGCCGGAAAGAAGATGAAGGATGTGAAGGCGGAGCTGCTTTCCCAGGGGGCAGAGGCCATGATGATCGAAAACTGCGGAATGCCGGATGAAAAGATCTACCGGACCGTGGAGGAGATCCCTGAGGATGCAGGATATTATTCCCTGATCATTATCAAAGAAAACAAAGACAGAAGAGAGGAATAGATTATGGTACATTTTGTAGGAGCAGGTCCGGGAGCACCGGATCTTATCACAGTAAGAGGAAAACAGTATCTGGAGGAAGCAGATGTGGTGATCTATGCAGGATCACTGGTAAATCCAAAGCTTCTGGAATATACAAAGGACATCTGCACCATCTACAACAGTGCAAAAATGACACTGGAGGAAGTGATCCATGTGATCGAGAAGGCGGAAGCAGAGGGAAAGACAACTGTCCGCCTTCATACCGGAGATCCATGTATTTACGGTGCGATCCGTGAACAGATGGATATTCTGGATGAGAAAAATATCACTTATGATTACTGTCCGGGTGTCAGTGCATTCTGCGGTGCTGCAAGTGCCCTGAATCTGGAATATACTCTGCCGGATATTTCTCAGAGTGTGATCATTACACGAATGGAAGGCAGAACTCCGGTTCCGTCCAAGGAAAGCATTCAGTCATTTGCGGCTCATCAGGCAACTATGGTTGTATTCTTAAGTACAGGAATGCTGGAAGAGCTGAGCAGACGTCTTATTGAAGGCGGTTATACAGCAGATACACCAGCAGCCATTGTATATAAGGCAACCTGGCCGGAACAGAAGACCTTCGTCTGCACAGTGGGAACACTGGCAAAAACGGCTGCAGAAAATAATATTACAAAAACTGCTCTGATGATCATCGGAGATACAGTTGCAGCAGCACACTATGACCGCTCCAAGCTGTATGATCCGGAGTTTACTACAGAATTTCGTGAGGCTGTGAAATCAAAAACACATCACTCATAGAATCTGGTAACCTTAAGGAATTGCTATCGTTTATGAGATTACTGTAAACAGGAGAAAGAGAAGGAATATAACAGTGAAGGTTGCACTTATATGCTTCAGCCTTACCGGTCAGCAGACCGGGGAGAGATTATGCCGGGGTCTGGAAGCTGCCGGTATGACAGCAGAACTGGATAAAAAAAGTAAATATCTTCTGGATTCTATTCAGATCAGTACCTCTGCATGGGCAGGAGAGAAATTTTCTGATTCAGATGCACTGATCTTTATCGGTGCCACCGGAATTGCCGTCCGCAGCATTGCGCCTTATGTAGCGTCAAAGAAGTCAGACCCTGCGGTGCTGGTCGTAGATGAGTGTGGAAAGTTTGTCATTTCCCTTCTGTCAGGACATCTGGGCGGTGCCAATGAACTGGCGCTAAAAACAGCAGAAATTTTGGAAGCAATACCAGTGGTCACAACAGCCACAGACCTGCATCACCGTTTTGCAGTAGATGTTTTTGCAAAGAAAAACAATTGCAATATCTTTAACATGAAAGCAGCAAAGGAAGTCTCTGCTACACTTCTGGCAGGAAAGAAAGTTGGATTTTACAGTGAGTTTCCAACGGACGGTGAACTGCCGGAGGGGCTGATCCGGTGTGACGAATATGGGAATTCTGTCAGCAGTATGGATGACAGATCAGAAGAGGAAACACAGAAAAGCTCTGATTTTGATGGAACAGGGACAGATTGTACGAATATAGACTGCGGAGTTGCAGTTACTGTACATACTTCCTGTAATCCTTTTATTTCTACCACACAGGTAGTTCCGAAATGTCTGACTCTGGGTATGGGCTGCAGGAAAGACAAGGATGCCCGTGGAATCGCAGAGGCAGCGCAGAAGGTGCTGGACAGATCCGGATTTCATAAAGAAGCATTTGAGCAGATCGCAAGCATCGATCTGAAGAAAGAAGAAAAGGGAATCCTGTCATTGTCACAGGACTGGCAGATTCCTTTTGTGACTTATACAGAAGAAGAATTAAAACAGGTGCCTGGAGAATTTACTCCCTCACCTTTTGTAAAAAAGATCACAGGTGTGGACAATGTCTGTGAGAGAAGTGCAGTCCTTGCCAGTGGAAATGGCAGACTGCTGCAGAGAAAAACAGGAGAAAATGGTGTGACCACAGCAGTGGCTGCCAGGGAATGGAGGATACATTTTGAGTAAAATATATGTAATCGGAATCGGACCGGGAGCTTATGACCAGATGACAGGAAAAGCGATCCGCGCCATGAATGAAAGTGATGCGATCATCGGATATACCGTATATGTAGACCTGGTGAAGGAATATTTTCCGGGAAAAGAATTTATGACTACACCAATGAAAAAGGAAGTGGACCGTTGTGTACTTGCTTTTGAAGAGGCAAAGAAAGGCAAAACTGTTTCCATGATCTGCAGCGGTGATGCCGGAGTTTATGGTATGGCAGGTCTGATGTATGAGGTTGGTGTCAATTATCCGGAAACAGAACTGGAGATCATCCCGGGTGTGACAGCTGCAACAGGTGGAGCTGCTGTTCTGGGTGCACCTCTGATCCATGACTTCTGTCTGATCAGCTTAAGCGACCTTCTCACACCATGGGAAAAGATAGAGGCAAGACTTCTGGCAGCAGCCCAGGCAGATTTTGTTGTATGTCTTTACAATCCGTCAAGTAAAAAACGTCATGATTATCTGCAGAAAGCCTGTGATCTGATGATGAAATACAAATCACCGGATACCATCTGCGGAACAGTTTCCAATATTGCAAGAGAAGGCGAAGAAGCTCATGTAATGACATTAAAGGAACTGAGAGATACACAGGTGGATATGTTTACCACAGTATTTATCGGTAATTCTCAGACAAAGGAAATCAACAATAAGATGGTAACACCGAGGGGATATAGGAATGTATAAAGTTCTTGTTTTTGCGGGAACAACAGAAGGATACGAGATCTGCCGGTTTCTGGCAGATCATAAGATAGAGACAAAAGGTTTTGTTGCCACAGAATATGGCAGCAAATCTCTTACAGAAAATGAATTTCTCACTGTTCAGACCGGAAGACTGGATGCAGCGGACATGGAAGAGGTCTTTTTACAGGAGAAACCGGAAATGGTGCTGGATGCTACCCATCCTTATGCTGCTGAGGTGACTGTAAATATCAGGACAGCCTGTGAAAATACGCAGACAGCATATTACAGGGTGCTGAGAGAAGCAGGAGAACATGAGGACAGAGCAGTATATGTGGACAGTGTTCAGGCTGCTGCAGATTATCTGGATCAGACCCGGGGAAATGTACTGCTGACAACAGGAAGCAAGGAGCTGGCCGGCTTCACAGGCATGAAGGATTATCAGAACCGTCTTTATGCAAGAGTCCTTTCTCTGCCCAATGTGATGAAAGCCTGTGCAGAGCTGGGATTTGAGGGAAAACATCTGATAGGATTGCAGGGGCCTTTTTCCAGAGAGCTGAATGCTGCAATGCTCAGACAGTATGACTGCAGATATCTGGTCACAAAGGATACAGGAAAAGCAGGGGGATTTCAGGATAAGATCGATGCTGCCCTGGAATGTGATGCAGTTCCTGTGATCATCGGGCGCCCTCTGAAGGAGGAAGGCATGTCTGTGAGAGAATGTAAGAGATTTCTTACAGAGCATTTCGGTTTAGCCCACAGACCGCATATTACATTGCTGGGAATTGGAATGGGAAGTCAAAAACTTCTCACTGTCCAGGGTAAGAACAGCCTGGATCAGGCGGATCTTCTGATCGGTGCCAGGAGGATGGTGGATTCTGTGAAACGTCCGGGACAGGATGTGTTCGTGGAATACAGAAGCCAGGAGATCAGGGATTATATTGATGCACACCCGGAGTATAACAATATTGTGATCGTCCTTTCCGGAGATGTGGGCTTCTACAGCGGAGCCAGAAAACTTCTGGAAGTACTGTGTCAGGACAGTGCGGATCTGAGAGTACAGAGAAAGAACGGATCAGAGAAGAGTGAGGAAGAACGGGATAGTTCAGCACAAAATAATACAGAGATAGAGATTCAGTGTGGGATTTCCTCAGTTGTATATTTTATGTCCCAAATAGGATTGTCCTGGGATGATGCCAAAATCGTCAGTGCACATGGAAGAGGCTGTAATCTTATCTCACATATCTGTTATGCAGAAAAAGTCTTTTCCATACTTGGAACTTCAGACGGTGTAGCAGTTCTGGCAGAGAAGCTGGTAAAATACGGGATGGGTGATGTGCTCCTTTATGTGGGAGAAAATCTGTCTTATGAAAATGAGAAGATTTTTGTAAAACCAGCCAGTGAACTGACAGAATATAAGGGTGATCCTTTGTCCGTCATCTGTGCAGTAAATGAAAATGCAGGAACACGTCTGGAGACGCATGGGATCAGAGATGAGGAATTTATCAGAGGCAAAGCGCCCATGACAAAGGAAGAGGTGCGTACGGTATCCCTTTCCAAACTGCGGCTGACTGCTGATTCTGTCTGCTATGATGTGGGTGCAGGAACAGGCTCACTGTCAATAGAGATGGCACTTCGTGCTCATCAGGGACAGGTCTGGGCAATTGAGAAAAAGGAAGACGCAGTTGAACTGATCCACCGGAATAAGGTGAAATTTGCAGCGGATAATCTGGAGATTGTGGAAGGACTTGCACCGGAGGCTCTGAAAGATCTTCCGGCACCAACCCATGCTTTTATCGGAGGCTCGTCAGGAAATCTGAAAGAGATCGTGAAGCTGTTGCTTGAAAAGAACCCTCAGGTCCGGATCGTGATCAACTGTATCACTCTTGAAACTGTGTCTGAAGCATTGGAAACAGCGAAAGAGTTTGGATTTGAAGAGAATGAGATCGTACAGCTAAGTGCAGCACGTTCAAAGGCAATCGGACGTTATCATATGATGATGGGCGAGAATCCCATTTATATTATTACACTTCAGAATCCCGGGAAATAACAAATGATGCAGATATCAGGGATTACAAATTAACAGTTAAGGAAATACAGATTAACAGTTAATAGATTGGAATGCCCTGAAATTGTTGAAAAAATATAGGACAGAAACAGAGGAGAACAGGGATGGATATTCCAAGAATACTTCTTGCAGCAGGAGCCAGCGGCAGTGGCAAAACACTGATCACCTGCGGACTTCTGCAGGCACTGGTCAATCGAAAAATGAAAGTGGCATCTTTTAAATGCGGACCGGATTATATAGATCCCATGTTTCATTCCAGAGTCATCGGGACGAAATCCCGTAATCTGGACACCTTTTTTACAGATGCCGAGACTACCCGATACCTGCTTGGAAAAAATGCAGCAGACTGCGATATTGCAGTGATGGAAGGTGTTATGGGCTATTATGACGGCGTGGGTGGAATATCCACGAAAGCAAGCGCCTATGACCTGGCAGATACCACAGATACTCCGGTCATCCTTGTGGTAAACAGCAGAGGAATGAGTATTTCCCTGGCAGCTTATATCAAAGGTTTTATGGAGTACAAAGAGAAAAGCCATATCAAAGGCGTGATCTTTAACCAGATGTCTCCCATGCTTTATCCCAGAATGAAGAAGCTGGTGGAAGAACAGCTTGAGGTGGAGGTTCTTGGATATGTGCCAAAGGTAGAGGACTGTGTGATCGAGAGCCGTCATCTGGGTCTTGTGCTTCCTGAGGAGATTTCTGATCTGAGGGAACGCTTGCAGAAGCTGGCCGGAATATTGGAAGATACACTGGAAATCGACAGGATCCTTGGGCTTGCCAAAAATGCAGAGGAGCTGCAAGTGCCGGAATCTCTGATACAGAAAGACAGGACATATGGATATTGTCTGCCACAGAAGCTGCGTATCGGAGTGGCAAAGGATGAAGCCTTTTGTTTCTTCTATGAAGACAATTTCCGTCTCCTTCAGGAAATGGGGGCAGAGCTGGTTGATTTCTCGCCAATTCATGATGAACATCTTCCTGCAGATCTGGATGGGATTCTTCTTTATGGCGGTTATCCGGAATTAAATGGAGAGGCACTGGAACGCAATGCATCCATGAAAGAAGAGATTGCACAGGCAGTTAAACAGGGCATGCCATGTATGGCAGAATGCGGAGGCTTCATGTATCTTCATGAGCAGATGGAGGATATGGGCGGAGTGTTCCGGAAAACCTGCGGAGTGATCCCCGGAAAATGTTTCCGTACTCCCAGACTGACCAGATTTGGATATATCACATTAACCGCCAGGAAACCTGTTTTTGGCAGAAGTGCAGAGGAGATCGGCGAGATTCCGGCCCATGAATTCCACTATTTTGATTCTGAGAACTGTGGAAGTGACTTCCATGCGGCGAAGCCTTTAAGTAAAAGAGGCTGGGACTGTATACATAGCAGCAGTAATCTGCTGGCAGGATATCCTCATATCTATTATTATGGAAATCCCCAGATTCCCAGGGCTTTTCTCATGAAATGTCTGGAATATCATAACAAGGAGTTTTAAAAATATGTTATATTACAGTATGCCTGCCCTTGCAGCAGGCTTCATACTTGATCTTATGATAGGAGATCCCAGATGGCTGTATCATCCGGTGTGTCTGATCGGAAATCTGATCGCATTTCTGGAAAAAATACTTCGGAAGATTTTTCCGAAAACAGATAAGGGCGAACTGGCTGCAGGTATAGTGGAAGTGATCCTTGTCTGTCTGTTAAGCGGTGGAATCCCATTTCTGATCCTCCACATTCTCTATGGAATCTCAGTATGGGCGGGATTTGCACTGGAAACCTTCTGGTGTTATCAGCTTCTGGCAACGAAATCTCTGAAAACAGAGAGCATGAAAGTCTATGACAGACTGAAAAACGGAACTTTGGATGAGGCCCGTTATGCAGTATCCATGATCGTAGGCCGTGATACCCAGTCATTGACAGAGGAGGGTGTTACAAAGGCGGCAGTAGAGACTGTGGCAGAGAATGCTTCAGACGGTGTCATAGCACCGATGTTCTATATGGCAATCGGCGGAGTGTGGCTGATGTTTCTTTACAAAGGAATCAATACCATGGATTCCATGCTGGGTTATAAGAATGATAAATATCTGTATTTTGGTCGTTGCGCTGCAAAGCTGGATGATGTGGCCAATTATATTCCAGCCAGACTTTCAGGATGGCTGATGGTGGCAGCCTCTGCATTTGTAAAAATGGATGTGAAAAATGCAGCGAAGATTTACCGCAGAGACAGAAGAAATCACGCCAGCCCCAACTCTGCACAGACAGAGGCAGCAATGGCAGGTGCGCTGGAGGTACAGCTTGCAGGCAATGCTTACTATTTCGGAAAGCTTTATGAGAAACCAACCATAGGAGATGGAATCCGCCCTGTGGAGGTGGAGGATATCAGACGTTCCAATCGTCTGCTTTATGCAACAGCGATCCTGGGGGCTGTGATATTTATTCTGATCGGAAGCGCGGTGCGATATTGTTTCTTTTTATAATTCCGGTAACGTGGATTGCCGAATAGTAATTAATATAAAACATGTATAGTAAGACAGGAGACAACTGATGACAAAACATATACATGGCGGTGATGTTTATAAATATGATCACTGTCTGGATTTCTCTGCAAACTGTAATCCGTTGGGAACACCGCAGAGTGTAAAGCAGGCGATCATAGACAGCGTAGAGGACCTGAGTGATTATCCCCGTGTAGGATGCGGACCTCTGAAAGAGGCAATCGCAGATTATGAATATACAAAAAAAGAATATCTGATCTGCGGGAATGGAGCCGCAGACCTTATTTTTTCCCTCAGCAGGGCATTGAATCCAAAGAAGGCCCTTCTTCCTGCTCCTACCTTTGCGGAGTATGAACAGGCACTGGTCAGTGTTGGCTGTGAGATCAGCAGATATTATCTGAAAGAGGAAAATGATTTCTGTATACAGAAAGATTATCCGGATGTTCTGAAAAGAGAAAAGCCGGATATTATTTTCCTGTGTAATCCCAATAATCCTACAGGGATTACCATACCTCAGGACCTTCTGGAAGAAATCCTGGAAACCTGTGCCATGCAGGGAATATTTATGGTAGTAGATGAGTGCTTCCTGGATTTTGTAAAAGATCCGGAGAAATATACGCTGAAGGGAAAACTGGAAAAATATCCGGGACTTTTTATTCTTAAGGCATTTACCAAAAGATATGCGATCCCCGGTGTGCGTCTGGGCTATGGATTCTGTTCGGACAGGAAAGTACTTGACCGGATGGAGGCAGTCACCCAGCCCTGGAATGTGTCTACCATGGCACAGCAGGCAGGAATGGCAGCACTGAAGGAATCAGAATATGTGGAAGCAGGACGGCAGATCATTTTCAGGGAATCTGCATGGATGAAGGAAAAGATGAGACAGGTTGGGCTGACGGTATATCCTTCTGAAGCAAATTATATATTCTTTTACGGACCTGAGGATCTCTTTGAAAGATGTGTTGCAAAGGGGATCCTGATCCGGGATTGCAGTAACTATCTGGGGCTGAAAAAAGGATATTACCGTGTGGCAGTGAAGCTGCATGAACAGAATGAAAAGCTGATAGAGGTACTGGAAGAAGTGCTTTCATAAGTATTTATACAGGAGAAAAGGGGAAACAAAAAATGGCAAAAGCGATTATGGTGCAGGGGACAATGTCCAATGCAGGAAAAAGCCTTCTGGCAGCAGGGCTTTGCAGGATTTTTAAACAGGATGGATACAGGGTGGCACCCTTTAAATCCCAGAATATGGCACTGAACTCTTTTATTACAGAAGAGGGGCTGGAGATGGGCAGAGCTCAGGTGATGCAGGCGGAAGCAGCCGGAATTAAGCCTTCTGTGCTGATGAACCCCATTCTTCTGAAGCCTACCAATGATGTAGGCTCCCAGGTGATCGTAAACGGAGAAGTCCTGGGAACCATGAGTGCCAGAGATTATTTTAAATATAAGAAAAAGCTGGTGCCTGACATTATGAAGGCCTATGATAAACTGGCATCAGAAAATGATATCATTGTGATCGAGGGGGCCGGAAGCCCGGCGGAGATCAATCTGAAAACAGAAGATATCGTAAATATGGGAATGGCAAAGATGGCAAAGGCACCGGTGCTTCTGGTGGGAGATATTGACAGAGGTGGTGTTTTTGCACAGTTGATCGGTACAGTGGAGCTTCTGGAAGCGGATGAAAGAGAGATGGTAAAGGGTCTGATTATCAACAAATTCCGCGGCGACAAGACCATCCTTGATCCGGGAGTGCAGATGCTGGAGGAGAGAAGCCATATCCCTGTAGTGGGAGTGGCTCCGTATCTGGATATTCAGGTGGAGGATGAGGACAGCCTCACAGAAAGATTTGACAGAAAACAGGAAGTGGATCTTATTGATATTGCAGTGATCCGGGTGCCAAGGATCTCCAATTTCACAGATTTTAATCCACTGGAAAGTATCCCGGGAGTTTCCTTGAGATATGTACAGCATGTCAGTGAACTGAAAAATCCGGATATGATCATCCTTCCAGGAACAAAAAATACAATGGAAGATCTGCTGTGGATGCGGGCTAATGGTCTGGAAGCTGCAGTTTTGAAGGAAGCTGCAAAGGGTAAGATCATCTTTGGAATCTGTGGCGGTTATCAGATGCTGGGTGAGACCTTAAGTGACCCTCATCATGTGGAAGCCGGAGGAACCATCAAGGGAATGGGACTGCTTCCTATGGATACTGTTTTTGCGGAAAAGAAAACCAGAACCAGAGTTTCCGGCAGATTTCTGGAACTCGAGGGAGAGCTTCAGGCACTTTCCGGCGCAGAACTGGAGGGTTACGAGATCCATATGGGAGAAACTGTGTTAAAAGGCGAGGCCGGACACAGTGTATCCATTGAAGATCAGGTGTCAGGAGAGTGTAAGGAAGACGGTGCATACCGTAAAAATGTCTGCGGAACCTATGTCCATGGAGTTTTTGACAGGGAAGATGTGGCAGAGGCTGTTATACGTGTTCTGGGTGAGAAAAAGGGAATCGATGTATCTCAGATGACAGGAATCGATTTTGCAGCATTTAAAGAAACCCAGTATGATATCCTGGCAGCAGAACTGAGGAAGCATCTGGATATGAAGAAAATCTATGACATTCTGGAGCAGGGGATCTGATCCGGAACTATATGGTGAAAATCCAGATAAACTATAGCAATCCTCGTAAAATTTCACACTCTGATGGGCTGGATTAAGATGCATTATTTTAGAGGATTGCTATAATGAGTGATAGATGTAACTATTGTATACGGGAATTTATGGAATTTGGGAGATAAGGAATGAAAGTAGAACTGGAAAATGTAAAACCAATGGATATAGAGAAACGCAGCTTTGAGATCATCACAGAGGAACTTGGAGATAAAAAGCTGGTTCCCGGAACAGAGCTGATCGTAAAGAGATGTATTCACACAAGCGCAGACTTTGATTATGCAGAGAATCTCTGTTTCTCTGAGAATGCAGTTGAGAAAGCAATTGCTGCTATCAAAGACGGTGCCTGCATTGTGACAGATACACACATGGCAGAGTCCGGGATCAACAAGAGAGTCCTTTCCCGTTACGGCGGAGAAGTATTCTGCTTTATCTCTGACGAGGACGTAGCTGCCACAGCCAAAGCCAACGGAACCACAAGAGCTACAGCCAGCATGGATAAGGCTGCTGCCATGGGAAAGAAGCTGATCTTTGCCATCGGAAATGCCCCCACTGCGCTGGTACGTCTCTATGAACTGATTGAGGATGGCAAGCTGGATCCTGAGCTGATCATCGGTGTGCCGGTAGGCTTTGTAAACGTGGTTCAGTCCAAGGAACTGATCATGCAGGCAGACGTACCTTATATTGTAGCCAGAGGAAGAAAGGGCGGAAGCAATGTTGCCGCATGTATCTGTAATGCATTGCTTTATATGATTGATAATAACAGAGGATACTAATTCTGTATCTGACTGATATTCTTTAACAGCTTGCATGCCGGGACGAAATCTGCCACAGGCATGGAGGAGCAGGAGAGAATCAGGGTAATCTTACCGGGAGCCTCTCTCAGAAGCTGCAGGCGCAGACCATTGGTCTGTGCCTTTTTTTGAAGCTCCTGCCAGGTAAGAGTTGTGGACAGAGTCAGGGCCAGGCTGGTACCTGCGGCTCCGGTCTGGATCTGGGAATCTTTTCCAAATACTTCCCGCACAGCACTGCGGAGTGCTTTCAGCTTTACAGAATACAGACGTTTCAGCTTACGGGTCTGTGCTGCCAGGTGACCATCCCGGATAAACTGGCACAGAGCAATCTGCTCTGCCTTTGATGCTGTCTGATTATATTGGTCTGCTTTTTTTCTGTACAGTGCAGACAGCTCCGGAGGCAGGACCATAAAACTGATACGGATGGAGGGCAGCAGAAGTCTGGAAAAGGTTCCCAGATACACCACATTCTGACCGCCTGCCAGACCAAAAAGAGAAGGGGTAGGCTTCTGCAGATACACAAATTCATTTTCAAAATCATCCTCAATGACCAGACTGCCATGTGCAGCAGAGTAATTCACCAGTTCCAGGCGTCTGGAAACAGGCATAATATCACCCCATTTTGTCATATGTGCAGGGGAAACATAAATAATATCACAGTCCTTATTCCTGTAATCTACCTGAAATCCATAGTCATGGAACACAGTACTTCCCTGTACAAAAGAAGAATTGGGAAAAGAAACAGTCCGACGTTGATCAAGGAGCGGGCAGAGGATGTGCAAAAGGCTCTGGATACCTGCACCGATCACAATATCCTCCCCACTACATAGCACGTTTCTACGTTCTCTCACATAATCGGCAAGTGTATCTCTCAGGTCAGCCTCACCCTGAGGCTCTCCATAAGACAGTAATCTTTCATCCTGGCGAAGAGCGCTTTTGATATAACGTCTCCAAAGGTCAAAACGGAAACTCTCCCGATCTACTCCTGAAGATGCAAAATCAAACCGGCAAGGTGTCTGAGCATGTTTCTCTGTTTTTCTGACAGATGTGTGTTGTCTGTCAGCTATATCTGTCACATAGTATCCGCTCTGGGCTTTGGAAATAATATATCCCTCCGCAGCCAGCTGCAGATAGGCATTTTCAATGGTGGTGCGGCTCAGCTTTAGTTCCTGCGAACATTTTCGAAGAGAGGGCATCCTGCTTCCGGGCGGGAGCTTTTTCTCCATGATCAGCTCCCTGTAATAGTGGAACACCTCCAGATACAGGTGCTCCCTTTTTTTATTCTTATCTAAAATCAATTCCATATGTAAAACTCCGATCCTTCAAACATGCTGATGGCATTCTTGAATTGCTATAGGGTTAAAAATAAACTGACCCTTAAAAAAACATTAAATCTGGCTATATTCATATATCCACTGTGATGCTATATTAATACAAAGCATAAAAGAAAGCAAGAGGAATAAAAAATTGAAAAAAATTGCAGTAATTCATGATCTGTCCGGTCTGGGAAAATGCTCTCTTACAGCAGCGATTCCTGTAATTTCCGTCATGGGAGTCCAGGCTTGTCCGCTGCCCACCGCAATATTGAGTAATCAGACAGGATATGGATCTTATTTCTGGGATGATTATACAGACCGGATGGAACTGATCATGGATGAGTGGAAAAAAACGGGATTTACACCGGATGGTGTTTATACAGGATTTCTGGGAGATGCCAGACAGGTGGATCTGATCCTGAAATTTGTAGATATGTTCTGCACAGAGGGAACACATATCCTGGTTGATCCGGTTATGGGAGACAGAGGGGAAACATACAAAACCTATTCAGAGACTCTCTGTGAAAAAATGCGGACTCTGGTCAGAGAAGCTACAGTGATTACGCCGAACCTGACAGAGGCACTTCTTCTTCTGTATGGAGAAGAGGGGATGAAAGAAAGAATGAAAGCACTTTCTGATATGGAAGAAACACAGTTGCTTAAGGAAATAGAAACATCCGGCAGAGAACTGACTCAGCGTTTTGGGCTGGAAGCAATTGTGATCACAGGAGTAGAGGTGTCCGGCAGTGACGGCAGAGCACGAATGGGAAATCTGGTTCTGGAGAAAGAAAAAGCAGACTGGTGTTTTTCTGTAAAAGAGGGCGGCAGTTATTCTGGAACAGGAGATCTTCTGGCATCTGTTCTGAGTGCGGGAATGGTGAGAGGGATTCCCATGAAAGCATGTGTGGAGAAGGCTGTTGAATTTCTGGGTGGAGCTATTCACGATGCAGTGGAAGAAGGAACTGACAGAAATGATGGAGTCTGCTTTGAAAAATATCTGGGGATACTGACACAGATATAAGACAGGAAATCATAGATACCAAATGCCGGACAGTTAAGTAAAATATATAACAGGAGGGATCATATTATGTCTGAATTAACAGCAAAAGAGAACATCAAAACAGCCGATACAGTGAAAAGGATCACAGCCACAGCGGTAATGGCAGCATTGACTACTTTAATGACAGCTTATATCTTCCACATTCCGGTAGGGGTGAACGGAGGATATGTACATCTGGGCGACACGATGATCTATCTGGCAGCAGCATTTCTGCCACTACCTTACGCATGTGCGGCAGGAGCGATCGGAGGTGGCCTGGCAGATCTTCTGACAGCACCTGTATGGGCGCCTGCAACCATAATTATCAAAATGCTGATCTGTCTTCCGTTTTCTTCTAAAGGAACAAAGCTGGTCACAAAGAGAAATGTAGTTGCATTATTCCTTGCATTCGCCATCTCAGCAACAGGATACTATATTGCAGAAGGAATTATGTTTGGATTTACAGCATCCTTCTTTACCTCTGTCAGCGGAAGTATTGTACAGTCAGGTGGAAGTGCCATTATGTTTGTGATCATCGGTACTGCACTTGATAAAATCGGATTTAAGACGAATATTGCGAAATAATACGAAAAATGAAACAACTGAATTTAACCGGATCAAGTAGCGAAGCGGATGATTTTATCCGCTTGACACTGAGGAGAATATAAAATGACAACAGATATCATATACAGATATAAAAACCAGGTATATTTTAACATCACCAATAAATGTCCATGCAGATGCACTTTCTGCATCCGAAATACAGAGGATGCTATCGGTGAGGCATCCAATCTCTGGTTTGAACATGAACCTGCATTGGAAGAGATTTACAAAGCCATTGATGAGTTTGATTTTTCTGACTGTAATGAAGTGGTTTTCTGCGGATACGGAGAACCGACCATGGCTCTTGAGAACCTTATAGCAGTAAGCAAATATATCAGGGAAAGATACCCATTCCGGATCAGGCTGAATACCAACGGATTATCTGATCTGATTCACAAACGTTCTACTGCAGAAGAAATCTGTCAGGCTGTAGACAGTATATCCATCAGCCTGAATATGCCGGATGCAGCTTCCTACAATGAAGTAGTCCGTCCAGCATACGGCGAGAAGTCCTTTGACGCCATGCTGAAATTTGCAAGAGACTGCAAGCAGTATCTTGATGATGTACGCTTCACAGTTGTAGATGTGATTGGCGAGGAAAAAGTAGAGCAGAGTAAAATCCTGGCTGCTCAGAATGGGATTCCGTTAAGAGTAAGAAAATATTCACCGTGATACAGAATAGAAAATTTCTGTTTTTGCTTTTAAATTTGCCTGAAAACTACAGCAGTCATGCACCTTACCGTGCGTGGCTGCTTATTTTTTATGTTATAGGAAATTACTCCGTAATGTTTCTATAACATAAAAAGCCTTCCGGGCAGGATGAAGTCCCCTTCTTCGAAAATTGCAAAAAGTAATAAGCAATAAGAGAGTGCACTTGACATATGATATTCTTTATACTATATTATATTTAACAATTAGGTTAAATGTTAAATGAAAGGCTGTGATGAACTATTGGGATTACAGGATACATTGAAAGCACTGGCAGATCCAATACGACGTGAGATTCTAAATTTGTTAAAGGGCGGACGGCTTTCAGCAGGAGAGATATGTGAACATTTTTCAGTGACGGGGGCGTCTATATCCAGACATCTGGCAATATTAAAGGATGCTGATCTGATCAGGAGCAAAAGGGAAGGAAAATTTATTTATTACGAACTAAATACTTCTGTATTGGAGGATGTTATGTTGTGGATCACAGACTTAAAGGGGGGATCGGATTATGAAGGAAATGATTAAAAAATATAAAGGTACATTGATCTGTTCTGTACTGGTAATGCTTGCAGGAATTTTGGTGGGTTTTACGATGGCGCAGAGCATATGGATAAACGTGTTTTTTGTAGTGACAGATTGTATACTGGTGACAATCATCTTTTATGACAACAGGAACAGACAGCAGAGCAGCAAGGTTATAGGGATGGTCATATGGATGATACCTGTTACCGCGTTAATCTATAATGGTATGGCAAGACAGATCAGTATGGATGCGGATAGTGAGAATCTGTTTATGGCAGTAATTTACTTTGGAACAGGATTACTGTTTATGATCATAGGAAATTATTTGCCAAAGGTGAAACAGAATAACACCATAGGAATCAGGGTTGTATGGACATTGCAGGATGAAGAAAACTGGAGTGCAACTCATAGATTCAGTGGAAAATTATGGGTGGCATCAGGTGTCTTATGTATGCTTTGCGGCCTTTTTGGAGAAAGCATTGCTGCTTTGGTTTTGTATATTGTGAGCATTATGGCTGCTGCAATTGTCAGCATTCTTTATTCTTATCTTTTTTATAAGAAAAAAATGGCAGCCGGAGAAAAATTAAAAATCCAGTATAACAAGAAGACAATCGTGATATATGTAATCGTATCAGTTTTTGTCGTAATATTTACTATATGGACTTTGTTCTGGGGTGGTATTGATATCAGTTTCCATGATAATGATTTTACTGTTGAGGCACAGGGATGGAGTGATTATACAGTGGATTATGAGCAGATTGACAGTATCTCATACAAAGAAAATTTATTTCAAAATGGGAATGATCGCAGAACAAATGGTATGGGAAACCTGAAGTATGGTATGGGAAATTTCAGAAATGATATTTATGGAGATTATATCCGCTACACCCATGCATCCTGCCACTCATATGTAGTTATGGATATAGGCGGAAAAATATTGGTGGTAAATGGCGCAGATGACTCAGAAACAAAGAAAATCTATGACATTCTCAGAGAGAAATGCCAGATGAATTAGTGTGTATTTCACCGAATCAGAAAAAGAAGCAAAAATAACAGGCATTGCGGTTATAAATCGCGATACCTGTTATTTACAACTATAAAGATTCTTAAAAGTCGTCTCTGTTACCAGCAGAGGCGGTTTTATTTTTACAGTAACTTAGAAACATTGATCATAAAATTATTGTAGATTCCAACTGCCAGGTCTTGCTCAAATGGTACGATCATAGGGGCTGCATCATCTTCATAACGATAAATCATTGTACGCTGCTTCTCCGGATCAACGATCCAGTATTCACGGACACCAGACTCTGCATACAATGCACATTTTTTATAGTAGTCCATTCTACGGCTGGAAGGTGATACAATTTCAATAATGAAATCAGGTGCGCCTTCACATCCTCGGTCTGAGAGCTTGTTCTTATCACAAATCACACTGATATCTGGTTCAACATAGTTTTTATCATCTTTCTTAATAAAGACTGCAAAAGGAGCAGGATAAATCTCACAGGAACCATGATTGGATTCAATATAATTACCAATAATCCGGGATAGCTGACCGACCAGTTTTTGATGAATGCGTGATGGAGTACCCATCATATAAATCTGTCCATCAATCAGCTCTGCCCGCTCTCCATCAGGAAGAGCATAGATATCATCTGTTGTATAAACCTGTTCTCTGGGTAATGGCATAAGAATTCTCCCTTCTGATTCAATAGACTCTCGGAATCTCTAAGCCTTGAATTCTTCGGTTTCTGAAATTCCATTTTTATTTTTTACTACCTTTTTTCAAAAAGTACTTGACATATGTCTATGAAAATGCGGCGCTTTGCGCCTCTTGATGTAGAACTTGTTTGGAATTACCTTTTTTCTATGATAGTAATTTTATTGTATCAGATATAAGATGGAAAAGCCAATTATTTTTATGGAGAAGCTCGTTTAGGAGATTTGATTAACCGGCTGATTCAAGATCAGAGAATGGAAGAAATCCAGATGGCATCGACAGATCCTGAGAAACGAGAGCAGTTATATAAGGAATATGGGATTTAACCAAAACAAGGAAGTCCCCTGCTTCAATTCATTGGGGTACCCAATGTGGTCAACTTAAGCCTAGAATGCTGAAAATTCAACCATTCTGGGCTTATATTCTGGATTTTTATATAAATATCTTGACATATCCCCCTAAATCAATTTTACATTGTAACGGAACACCAGATGGTTATCGTCCAAGAGTTGTTCAATCAAAGCCAACGGTTCAAACCGATTTTCAATTTGAGGCAGATAATCACAAAATTGAGATTCTTTCTTTTTTTTCCATACCCAGGAAAAGTCTGTGGTACAATATGGAAGAGTATCATCACTATACAGGGATATCTTTGTGAGAATTTGTATCGGAGGAAATAGGATATGCAGTATATATTAGTTGTAGAAGATGATTATGATTTGAATCAGGCAATCTGTTATTCTTTGAAAAAGTCAGGATATGGAGTTTATGGTGTGACTTTTATGGAGAAAGGAAAACAGACTTTTATTGAGAATCAGATAGATCTAATCCTTTTGGATGTGAATCTTCCAGATGGCGAGGGATTCTCTTTTTGCCAGTGGGTAAAAAAGCAAAGAGAAGTTCCGGTCATTTACCTGACAGCCAGGGATATGGAGGAGGATGCTCTGGCAGGATACGAATCCGGAGCAGAAGATTACGTTACAAAACCATTTTCGATGAAGATTTTACTTAGAAAAATCGATGTCATTTTAAAAAGAACTGCGTCGGCCAACCATCGGATTTTTACAGATGAGAATTTATATATAGATTTGGATAATGCACGAGTGATGGTAAAAGGTCAGGAAAGTTCTGTTACACCGACAGAATACCGTCTGCTTTGTCAATTCCTTATGAACCGGGGGCAGCTCCTGACTTATGATCTGTTATTGGAACGGTTATGGGATAGTGGAGGACAGTTTGTGGACAGACACGCATTGGCAGTAAACATAAATCGCCTGAGAGGAAAGATCGAAGATGAGAATCACAGATATATTTCAAATGTATACGGGATGGGGTATCAATGGATTGGCTGATGTATATCATAATGATAATTTTATTTGCAGCAGTACTGGTATTGTTATGGAAAAATTACCGGATAAAAAAAGAAGCGAAGTTGTTTGCTGAAAAGGTGGAAGATGCTCTGGATGCTATCGTAACGGGAAAAGAATGGAACATGGAAGAAGAATTGGAGGATAGCCTCTGGGGAAGAACAGGAACACAATTAGCGAAAGCCGGGAACGTATTTCGGAAAAAAGAAGAAGACGGTTTTCGTGAGAAAGAAAGAGTAAAGGGATTGATTTCTGATATCTCCCATCAGACAAGGACACCCATTGCCAATATAAAACTATACCTGGAACTCCTTGAGGATGAGGAGTTTTCGCAAAACGGTCAGGAGTTTTTGGGAAAAATCAAAGGGCAGATGGAAAAAATTGAATTTTTAATGCAGAACATGATAAAAATGTCAAGGCTCGAAACGGGAATTCTGCAAATACATAAGGAAGACCAAAATCTATACGAAACAATCCGCCATGCAGTTGCCGATGTGGTTCCGGAGGCGGCGTTGAAGGGGATTAATCTATATGTGAACTGCGAAGAAAATATGATGATCCGTCATGACAGCAAATGGACGGAGGAAGTAATTTATAATATTCTGGACAATGCACTCAAGTATACAGAGTCTGGTGGAAAAATCCGTATTCAGGCAGAAAGACAGGAATTATTTTTTAAAATCAGTATTTCTGATACTGGAAAAGGGATTGCACCGGAAAGGCAGGCAGAAATCTTTACAAGATTTTACCGTGAGCCAGAGGTTCATGATAAACCAGGAGTTGGAATCGGACTATATCTTGCGAGAACAATCATGGAGCTTCAGAAGGGATATATAGAAGTACAGTCTGAAATAGGAAAAGGGGCGTGTTTTCGCCTGTATTTTCCAGTGAATGAACCGTAACATAATCGGCAGGGCTTGTCACAATTCTGTGATAATTAAAAATTGAGACAGGTTTGTGATTTTTGTGAGATATTCTATGAAAAGGGTAAAAAGGTCTTTTGACCCTGATATCATGAAATGTCAAAAGGGAGGCAAGCCAATGAGAGAATACATTGTAGAGACAAAGAACTTAAAGAAATACTATCAAATGGGTGCAAATACGGTAAAGGCATTGGATGGCGTAGATTTTCGTGTGAAAGATCAGGAATTCGTTGCTATTATCGGAAAAAGCGGATCCGGGAAAAGTACACTTTTGCATATGCTGGGTGGACTGGATGTGCCAACAGAAGGGGAAGTGTTGGTAGAGGGTAAGTGCCTTCTGGGGCTGAAAAAAGAACAGCTTGCCATATTCCGCAGAAGAAAGATCGGGTTTATTTTTCAGAATTATAATCTTGTCCCGGATCTTAATGTATATGAGAATGTTATTCTTCCGGTGGAACTGGATGGGAGAAAGGTTGATGTGGAGTATGTGGATGGGATACTGGAACTTTTAGGGCTGGCAGAGAAGAGGGAAGCTCTTCCTGGAACATTATCCGGTGGACAGCAGCAGAGGGCTGCGATTGCCAGGGCGCTTGCGGCGAAGCCCGCCATTATTCTGGCTGATGAACCAACGGGAAATCTGGATTCGGTTACCAGTCATGATGTACTTGGACTTTTGAAAATGGCAGCAAGACAGTTCAGTCAGACCTTGATTCTGATCACTCATGACAGAGACATTGCGCAGCTTGCAGATCGTATCGTACATATTGAGGACGGAAAGATTGTAGGAGATACCAGGAAAGGAAGTGATTTCTATGCTTAAGAATCCGAATCAGAAAGTGATTAAAAGGATGGCAAGGAATGCTTTAAAAGTAAACAGGAGAAAGACCATTACTTTGTTCCTTGCGGTTCTTCTTTCTTCCTTTTTGGTATTCACAATATTCACAGTTGGAGATTCTTATTTCAGGCTTCAGAAAATTCAAAATATCCGTATGTCAGGAGCTGAGTTTGATGCAATTATGTATGGAGTGACAGATGAACAGAGGCAAATGTGTGAGAACAATCCGAATATTGCTCTGACAGGTACAGTGGGAGTCTGTGGATGGGTAGAAAAAACAAATCAGGATTCCACCCCTGATGTGGGACTGATCTGGGCAGATGACGGATATTGGACACAGATGATGGAGCCGGTCAGAGAAAAGCTGGAAGGAAGATATCCGATAGCTTTGGATGAGATAATGGTAACAAAATCCGCTTTAAAAGAATGTGGTTACGAAGATCTTGATGTAGGCGATACCCTTGCTATGTCTTATGGAACACATGAGGGAATCTTTACAGGGACTTTTCGAATCTGTGGGATTTGGGACGGATATGGACCCAAGAAACAGTTTTATGTCTCGAAAGAATTTTATGATCAATCGGGATGGAAGCTTTCGCAGGCAGCTTCCGGTCGTTACTTTATGGATTTTAAGCAGAAAATAATGACAAAAACAGAGCAGAATGCTTTTATCGAAAGTATGAATCTTGGAAAGCAGCAGAATCTTTTCTTCATGGAAGATCTTGGCGCATCGGTTCAGATATTGGCAGGCCTTATTGGCTTGATTGCAGTTACCTGTTTGTGTGCGTATCTGCTTATTTATAATATTATGTATCTTTCCGTAGCTGGAAAAGTTCGTTATTATGGCCTGCTTCAGACGGTCGGAATGACGGAAAAGCAGATAAAAAGGATGATGAAGGAACAGATGCTTCTGATCGGATCTGCAGGGACAGTACTTGGATGTCTGTCAGGTGGGATGGTATCCTTTTTCCTGATTCCTGTTGTTGTAAAATCACTTGGAATCAAAAGTGGCTATGTTGGAGCAGATATGGTTCGTTTTCATCCGGCAGTCCTGCTGGCAACCATCTTACTGGTTGGGGTTACCATCTTTCTGGCCAGCCAAAAACCGACAAAAATGGCAGCAGATATCTCTCCAATAGAAGCGCTTGGTTATCGTCCGACCCACAAAACCGTAAAAGAAAGAAAAGCAGGAAATGGGAAAGTAATAGCAAGACTTTCCATGGAGCAGTTTACAAAGGATAAGAAAAGAACTGCGGTGGTACTGTTGTCTTTGGCAGCCAGTCTGTCTGTGTACCTTTGTATTGTGACCATGCTGGACAGTCAGGCAGCAAGAACCATAGTGTCAAATTATATGGATACGGACATGGTCATTAAAAATGATACGGCATGTAAAGAAAAATCAGAAGACAGAAGAGACATTCTGGATGATTCTTTCGTGAAGTCAATCAAAGAAAATGCCGGAGTCTCTGAAGTACATTCTATGATATTTGCCGAGATTACAGTTCCATGGGAACCGGATTTTGCTGAGATGTGGATGAAAGAATTTTATGCAAAGTGGATGAGCATTCCATATAGTAAGGAAAAGCACGAGTATCAGAATCATCCTGAGAATTTTGGATCCTCTCTGATTGGAATTGATGAACAGGAATTTGATTATTTAAATAACAGTCTTACGCATCCGATAAAGAAAGAGGACTTCCTTTCGGGAAAAGTATGTATTGTTTATCGAAATGGTTTGGATCTTTCAGATGCTGACATAATAGGAAAAAATGTGACATGTGCTTTGTATGAAGATCAACAAACGACAAAATCTTTTACCATAGAAGGAGTTACGGACGAGAATTATTATACAGCACTCCTTGGATACCCACCGACGATTATAGCCAGTGATCAGGTGGTGAAAACATTTGCCGATCATCCAATTACACTAAAGACCAGCATAAAATATCACAAGGAATATGATAGAGATACAGAGCAAGAAATTCTGTCGTTATTAGAAGAAAGTGACAATGCAAAAGACTTTTCCTGGGAATCCAAAATCGAAGATGCGGATGAGATTGAAAAAGCACAGGGCAATATGCCGCAACTGGGAATCGGGATTGTGTTGATTCTGGCTTTTATCGGAATCATGAACTACATGAACACCTTTGTAGTAAATGTGCAGAGCCGGATGACGGAGCTTTCGGTTATGGAGAGTATCGGGATGACCCCGAAGCAGCTTCTTGGAATGCTGGTCAGGGAAGGAGTTCTCTATGCAGGTGGCGCATGGCTTGTTACGCTAACAGTAGGAATGGGAGTAACGTATCTTCTTTATGAATCAATGAATTATCGGGGGATTGCTTTTTCAGTGCCATTAATTCCACTTTTATTTGCAGTGGGAATCAGTTTTCTGGTTTGTACTATGGTTCCAGTGCTTACCTGGATTATTTTGGAAAAGAATGGAACTGTTGTTGAGAGGATTAAAGGAGTTGAGTGATCTGACAGGATGTGTTTCTATTAAATTTGTTAAAGGGCGGACGGCTTTCAGCAAGAGAGATATGTGAACATTTTTCGGTGACGGGGGCGTCCATATCCAGACATCTGGCAATATTAAAGGATGCTGATCTGATCAGGAGCAAAAGGGAAGGAAAATTTATTTATTACGAACTAAATACTTCTGTATTGGAGGATGTTATGTTGTGGATCACAGACTTAAAGGGGGGATCGGATTATGAAGGAAATGATTAAAAAATATAAAGGTACATTGATCTGTTCTGTACTGGTAATGCTTGCAGGAATTTTGGTGGGTTTTACGATGGCGCAGAGCATATGGATAAACGTGTTTTTTGTAGTGACAGATTGTATACTGGTGACAATCATCTTTTATGACAACAGGAACAGACAGCAGAGCAGCAAGGTTATAGGGATGGTCATATGGATGATACCTGTTACCGCGTTAATCTATAATGGTATGGCAAGACAGATCAGTATGGATGCGGATAGTGAGAATCTGTTTATGGCAGTAATTTACTTTGGAACAGGATTACTGTTTATGATCATAGGAAATTATTTGCCAAAGGTGAAACAGAATAACACCATAGGAATCAGGGTTGTATGGACATTGCAGGATGAAGAAAACTGGAGTGCAACTCATAGATTCAGTGGAAAATTATGGGTGGCATCAGGTGTCTTATGTATGCTTTGCGGCCTTTTTGGAGAAAGCATTGCTGCTTTGGTTTTGTATATTGTGAGCATTATGGCTGCTGCAATTGTCAGCATTCTTTATTCTTATCTTTTTTATAAGAAAAAAATGGCAGCCGGAGAAAAATTAAAAATCCAGTATAACAAGAAGACAATCGTGATATATGTAATCGTATCAGTTTTTGTCGTAATATTTACTATATGGACTTTGTTCTGGGGTGGTATTGATATCAGTTTCCATGATAATGATTTTACTGTTGAGGCACAGGGATGGAGTGATTATACAGTGGATTATGAGCAGATTGACAGTATCTCATACAAAGAAAATTTATTTCAAAATGGGAATGATCGCAGAACAAATGGTATGGGAAACCTGAAGTATGGTATGGGAAATTTCAGAAATGATATTTATGGAGATTATATCCGCTACACCCATGCATCCTGCCACTCATATGTAGTTATGGATATAGGCGGAAAAATATTGGTGGTAAATGGCGTAGATGAATCAGAAACAAAGAAAATTTATGACACTCTCAGAGAGAAATGTCAGATGAATTAGTGTGTGTTTAATCGAATCAGACAAGTAGCAAAATAACAGGTATTGCGGTTATAAATCACAATACCTGTTATTTTTTGATGCGATTGCGGGTATCATGGAACCATGAAGGTGATTTCTATGATAAACAGACAGTTCTACATCAATAAGATTATGCCATATGCTGATACGTCTTGTGTAAAAGTATTGACTGTCTTTATACAATCTTAATACGGAATCATAGATTTTTATACTATCTTTGAAAGCAATTGTATATAATAAAACGCATTATGAAGATATTGCTATAGAATCATTAGTAAGGAGTTATGATCATTTATGCCGGAAAAAATGTGTAAGAAAAAACACCTGACGTCTTTTCAGCTAATTATTCTGGGATTTGCAGGTGTGATTCTTTTGGGAAGCATTTTGCTGATGCTTCCGGTTTCCTCTTTGGACAAAGTGCCGACGCCATTTCATGAGGCACTTTTTACAGCCACTTCGGCAGTATGCGTTACAGGACTTGTAGTAAAGGACAGCGGAAGTTACTGGTCTGTGTTCGGACAGACAGTTATTCTTGCGCTTATACAAATAGGTGGACTTGGAGTAGTAACCGTAGCGGCAGCGGTTTCGCTTCTTTCAGGGAAAAAAATATCTCTCATGCAAAGAAGTACAATGCAGGATGCAATTTCAGCACCTAAAGTTGGAGGAATTGTCAGACTGACAAGGTTCATTTTAAAGGGGACTCTTTTGATTGAAGCAGCAGGAGCTATGTTATTGCTGCCGGTTTTTGTATCGGATTATGGCTTAAAGGGAATCTGGATGGCAGCCTTTCATTCTGTTTCTGCTTTTTGTAATGCAGGATTTGACATTCTGGGAACAGCAGATAATGCCTTTCCGTCTCTGACGGGCTATTCCGGAAATATCCTTATAAATGTGGTAATTATGCTGCTGATCATTACAGGAGGAATTGGTTTTCTTACCTGGGATGATATTTATAGGAATAAAATGAATTTTAAACGTTACCGCATGCAAAGCAAGATTATTCTCATGACTACTGTATGCCTGATTGTTTTTCCGGCATTTTTTTTCTTTGCCTGTGATTTGAAAAACCTGCCTGCGGGAGAACGCCTGTTAGCTGCCATGTTTCAATCGGTAACTACAAGAACTGCCGGCTTTAATACCATAGACATTTCAGAGATGAGCGAGGCATCAAAAGCGGTTATGATACTGTTAATGTTGATCGGTGGTTCGCCGGGTTCTACAGCAGGAGGAATGAAAACAACTACTTTTACGGTACTGATTCTGAATGCAATTGCAACCTTTCGCAGTCAGGAAAATGCAGGGGCTTTTGGACGGAGACTGGAGTATCATGTGATAAAAAATGCAGCCACAATAGCTATGCTCTATTTTACATTATTCTTTTGTGGAGGTGTTGCAATCAGCGTATACGAAGGTCTTCCCCTTTTGGATTGTCTGTATGAAGCAGCTTCAGCTGTGGGCACGGTAGGTCTGACCTTGGGAGTCACACCGGGACTTCATGTTTTTTCACAAGTTGTGCTGATCATACTGATGTATCTGGGACGCGTAGGCGGCCTGACCCTGATTTATGCAGTATTCTCAGGAAGAAATAAGGGAAATGCAAAGCTTCCTCTGGAGAAAATCACAGTTGGATGAGAAGGAGAAAAGTAATATCATGAAGAATGTATTGATTATTGGACTTGGAAGATTTGGAAGACATATTGCCATGCAGCTGAATCAGCTTGGGCATGAAATTATGGCAGTTGACTGGAATGAAGAAAGGGTGGACAAAGTGCTTCCGTTTGTGACTAACGCCCAGATCGGGGACAGTACCAATGCTGAATTTTTACAATCCCTTGGAATTGGAAACTACGATATCTGTTTTGTGACTATTGGAGGAAGCTTTCAGAATTCTCTTGAGACCACTTCCCTTCTGAAAGAACTGGGAGCAAAACTGGTAATATCCAGAGCTGAACGTGATGTTCAGGAAAAATTTCTCTTACGCAATGGTGCAGATAAGGTGGTTTATCCGGAAAAGCAGGTTGCAAAATGGGCATCTATCCGTTACACAGATGATCATATCCTTGATTATATGGAGGTGGATGCTTCCCATGCGATTTTTGAGGTAGAAGTGCCAGAGGAATGGACTGGAAAAACTGTAGGCGGACTGGATATCAGAAAGCGTTACAATATTAATATTCTGGCAGTAAAAAATGAAGGAGAATTTAATATTGCAATTTCTCCGGATACGTATTTGGAAGAGAATAGTAAATTACTGGTGCTGGGAGAATACAGAGCTCTTCAGAAGTGCTTCCGCATATAGTAAAAAAGACTTTTGACCACAACACAGCCCCATGATATAATTTTCAAAACAGTAAAAAAGGTGGGGGACAGGATGAGTTTAAAAAATGTGAATCATCAGAAACGGTCATTTACATGGTCTATGGAAAAACCGTCTGCAAAGGATTATTTTCTGACGGTATTTATATTTGCGGTATGCACTTTAATTGGTCTGTTGTTTCAGAAACTGAATTTTACGGATACGAATATTGTAACCATATATATTCTGGGGGTTTTGCTTACTTCGATTGTGACAGATGGCTATCTTTGCAGTGTGGCAGGCTCTTTCTTAAGTGTATTTTTATTTTGTTTTTTTCTGACAGAACCAAGGATGTCTTTCAAAACCTATGCGGTGGGTTATCCGGTGACATTTTTCATAATGCTTATTTCATCCGTACTTACGGGAGCACTTGCAGCAAAGCTGAAAACACATGCAAAGCTGTCTACACAGCTTGCCTTTCGTGCACAGATTCTGTTCGATACAGACCGTCTGCTGCAAAAGGCAAAAGGAGAAACAGAGATTCTTGATGTCACCTGTACACAGCTTCTCCGTTTATTAAACCGCAATATTACAGCATATGTAGTAGAAAATGGAACTTTATCAGAGGGAAAGCTTTTCTCCGGGGAAAAAGAGGACACAGAAGATTTTTTGATACCAGAAGAGCAGCAGATAGCCAAATGGGTCTGTGAAAACAGACAGCATGCCGGTGCGTCCACACACCATTTTCCTCAGGCTAAATGTTTATATCTGGCAATCCGAAGCGGGGATAATGTTTACGGTGTGATCGGGATACCATTGCAAAAAGAAACACTGGACACTTTTGAATACAGCATCCTGTTGTCTGTAATAAATGAATGTGCGCTTGCAATGGAAAATGCGAAAAATGCATTAGAAAAAGAAAAAAATGCAGTTATAGCCAAAAATGAACAGTTGCGGGCAGATCTTCTTCGGGCGATTTCGCATGATCTTCGTACGCCGCTTTGCTCCATTTCCGGTAATGCAGATATGCTGCTTGGCAATAGTGACCGTCTGGACGAAGCTACAAAACATCAGATTTATAGCGATATCTATGATGATTCTGAATGGCTGATCGGAGTTGTGGAGAATCTGCTTTCCATTACCAGACTGAATGACGGAAGACTGAAATTTAAATTTACAGACCAGCTTCTGGATGAGGTGATTGCAGAATCCCTGAGGCATATCAGCCGGAAACATGATGATTATAAAATTGTGACAGACTGCGAAGAACTTGTTCTTGCACGTATGGATGTACGTCTTATTATGCAGGTTCTGGTAAATTTAATTGATAATGCAATAAAATATACACCGCCGGGTTCTGTGATCTGTATTCGGGGAACGAAAACAGATGGGAAAGCGCAGATAAGTGTGGAAGATAATGGCCCGGGAATTCCGGAAGAAATGAAGTCACATATTTTTGAGATGTTTTATACAGGGAAAACGACAGTTGCGGATAGTCACCGAAGTCTGGGACTTGGACTGGCACTTTGCCACTCTATTATAGAAGCACATGAAGGAACCCTGGTTTTGACAGATCATGATCCTCATGGATGCAATTTTACTTTTACTTTACCCTTAAGCGAGGTGACATTAAATGAATAAAACATTAATTCTGGTGGTTGAGGATGACAGACCCATACGCAATCTGATCGTTACTACATTAAAAACACATGACTATAAATATCTGGCTGCAGAAAACGGATCTTCAGCCATTCTGGAAGCTTCGTCCCACAATCCGGATATTGTTCTTCTGGATCTGGGGCTTCCTGATATGGAAGGGGTAGAAGTGATAAAAAAAATCCGTACCTGGTCGAATATGCCGATTATTGTGATCAGCGCCAGAAGTGAGGACACAGATAAAATAGAGGCGCTGGATGCAGGAGCAGATGATTATATTACGAAACCGTTCTCTGTTGAAGAATTACTTGCGCGTATCCGTGTCACCCAGAGGAGACTTGCGGTTATGCAGAGCGGAGAGCAGATAGAAAGCTCTGTTTTTGAGAATGGTGGATTAAAGATAGACTATACGGCAGGCTGTACATATCTGAAGGGAGAGGAATTGCATCTGACACCTATAGAATATAAGCTGCTCTGTCTTTTGTCCCGCAATGTGGGAAAGGTATTGACACATACCTATATTACCCAGCAGATTTGGGGACGATGTTCGGATAATGACGTTGCTTCTCTTAGAGTTTTTATGGCAACATTGCGAAAAAAACTGGAGCCTGAGAAAAATGGAGTGCAATACATCCAGACACATATTGGCATTGGATATCGCATGCTTAGAATTGAAAAGTAAAAAGTGAGCCACAGAGTATGTCACAGAGGATATCACCCGAATTTTCATCACCTTCCCTTTCTGTTAATATTTTCTGCAAGTATCTCAATCATATTATTACATATTTTGCTTCGTTTGCCACTGTCACTTGCGATAGTAATAGGTTAGATTATTTTCTGGAATTACAGTAGGATTCATGCTATTATAAACAGTAATAAGACGGATAACAATAAGAAGGGATGCTTTATAAATGGAAGGGGAGATAAGATGGCAGGATTAAAAAAACTTCCAATTGGAATTGAGAATTTTGAAGAGATGCGTCGGGAAGATTTCTATTATGTAGATAAGTCACATGTAATTGAACAATTGCTTACCCAGTGGGGAAAGGTAAACCTGTTTACCCGTCCGAGACGCTTTGGAAAATCCCTGAATATGAGTATGCTCCAGAGTTTTTTTGAGATTGGAAAAGATAAGACTCTGTTTGATGGGCTGAGGATTTCAGATAATCAGGAATTATGTGAAAAATATCAGGGAAAATTTCCGGTGGTTTCTGTCAGTCTGAAGGGAATTAATGGTGCCACATATGAGGAAGCCCGAAGATTTCTCATAAAAACAATCAATGAAGAAGCCCGCAGACTATCCGTACTTTCAGACAGCACAGAGCTTGATGAAACAGATCACGAATTACTGACACAGTTAAAGAAAAAAGAAATGACAAACGATTCTCTGGTGTACAGTATCCGTGAGCTGACAGAATTGCTGGAAAAGCACTATGGCAGCAAAGTAATTGTTCTGATCGATGAGTATGACGTACCTCTGGCAAAGGCAAATGAAAATGGCTATTATGATGAAATGGTATTGCTGATCCGTAATTTATTTGAGAATGCATTAAAAACCAACAGCAGTCTGAAATTCGCAGTGCTGACAGGATGCCTGCGGATTGCAAAAGAAAGCATTTTTACAGGTCTTAACAACTTTAAGGTTTATTCCATTACAGATAAGAGTTTTGATGAAACATTTGGATTTACAGATGCGGAAGTAAAGGAACTCCTCCGGTATTATGGACAGGAAAAATATTATGAGACAGTGAAAGAGTGGTATGACGGCTACCGGTTTGGAAATGTGGATGTTTATTGTCCATGGGATGTGATCAATTTCTGCAGCGATCATCTGGCAGATCCCGGGCTGGAACCGAAGAATTACTGGGCGAATACAAGTGGAAACAGTGTGATCAGCCATTTCATTGACAGTGTGGGAAAACCACAGAAGCTGACCAGAATGGAACTGGAACAGCTGGTAAATGGAGGGATTGTCCAGAAAGAAATTAATTCTGAGCTTACCTATAAGGAATTATATTCTTCCATAGACAATCTGTGGAGTACACTTTTTATGACAGGATATCTGACACAGAGAGGGGAACCCAGTGGCAACAGGTATAATCTGGTCATTCCCAATAGAGAAATCCGAAATATTATCACCAACCATATTCTGAAAATGTTCAAAGAAAATGTAAAGGACGATGGAAAAACAGTCAGTGATTTGTGTGATGCACTGCTGAACCAAAATCCGGAAAAAGTAGAGTTGATTTTTACAGAATATATGAAGAAAACGATCAGCATAAGAGATACCTTTGCGCAGAAACCAACGAAAGAAAATTTCTATCATGGATTGCTGCTGGGGATTCTGGGATTCAAAGAGAACTGGTCAGTAATGTCCAATCGGGAATCAGGAGATGGATTCGGGGATATTCTGATCCGTATAGAGGATGAAGATGTGGGGATTGTGATCGAAGTAAAATATGCAGATGACGGAAATCTTCAGGGAGAGTGCGAAAAAGCACTTCAGCAGATTATAGATATCAGATATACTGAGGCGTTGGAACAGGAAGGAATTCATACAATCATAAAATATGGAATCGCCTGTTACAGAAAGAAATGTAAAGTTTTGATGAGAATAGATAAACAGTAAACACAGAATATTCTGACCTCATTACCGGATGCAGAACGAACGGTAATGAGGTCTTGTCACGTTATCCTTTAGTTACTGTTCACTCCGTTCACAGTAACTTAGCCAAAATTCATTCCAGATTGCCTGCGGCAATGGAATTTTGGCTTGTATGTCTCGGGATAGTGGTATGTGAACAGTAACATCCTTTACTCTAATGCTGAGTTTTTTCCGTGTTTACAATTGACATCTTAACAGGAAATGATTATGATATCTCTGACAGTGCTTTTTAGCTGTCCGGATTTCTTATCAAATCAAATACCCTGTTGCCAGTGGGATATTTGATTTGATATGAAATGAATGAGGAATGGTGAAATACGAAGGAGAGTTAGAAGTTATGAGTATTTCCATGATTGGAATTGACCATAATATGGCACCGGTGGATATTCGTGCGAAATTTGCATTTACAAAGAAAAATGCCGGTGAAGCAATGGAAAAAATAAAGAATCAAAATGGAATATATGGATGCGTGATCCTGTCCACCTGTAACCGCCTGGAGGTCTGGGCAAGTGTGGATGATGAGGTGGATGTCTGTCTTTATGACTGCCTCTGCAGGATAAAGGGAATTACTGAGAATTCTTACAGACAATATTTTGTAGAGCGTAAGGATCAGGAGGCAGTTGAGCATCTTTTTTATCTTACCAGTGGTCTGAAATCACAGATCATAGGGGAGGATCAGATCCTTACACAGGTGAAGGATGCCCTGAATCTGGCAAGAGAGAATTTTGCGGCAGATGGTGTTTTGGAGGTTCTGTTCAGAATGGCTGCCACAGCAGGAAAGAGAATTAAGACAGAGGTTCCTTTTTCCCATGGAAATCCGTCAGTGATCCATCAGGCCATCGGATTTCTGGCAGAGAAGGGGTATTCTCTCAGGGATAAGACCTGTATGGTCATCGGTAACGGTGAGATGGGCAAGGTGGCTGCTCAGGCCTTGCAGGAGGCAGGTGCAGATGTAACAGTGACCATCCGTCAGTACAGAAGCGGAGTTGTGAATATTCCGCTGGGCTGCAAGCGTATTAATTACGGTGACAGAATGGAGTATATGCCACAGTGTGATCTTGTAGTAAGTGCAACTGCAAGCCCGAATTTTACATTAAAAGAAGAATTGTTCCAGGGAATCAGGACAAAGGATGACCTGATCCTGATCGATCTGGCAGTTCCCAGAGATATAGAGCCATCTGTTGGAAAAATCCAGGGGGTCACACTTTATGACATGGACAGCTTCCGTATAGAGGAAGTTCCTGCAGAGCTTCAGGAAAATCTGGAGGCAGCAGGAGCGATCGTAAGAGAGCAGATGGATGAATTTTTCCAATGGCTGGATGGAAGAGACCTGATCCCAAGAATTCAGGATATTAAAGATGAGGCAGTCAATGACCTGAATTTAAGGATTGCAAAGATATTAAAGAAAACACCTATGGAAGAGGATGACAGGCAGAATCTGGTCCATGCAGTGGATACGGCAGCAGGAAAAGTAGTAAATAAACTGATCTTTGGTCTGCGTGACAGTCTGAATCAGGAGATTTTCCTTGAGTGTGTGGCAGGACTGGAGAAAATATATGAAGAATAAGCCGTATTTTCCAATGTTTATAGACTTATCAGATAAGAATATCGTGGTTGTAGGCGGCGGAAACATTGCAACTCGTCGAGTGAAAACCCTTTTATCATTCACCAGAAATATCAGAGTCATTGCTCCGAAGGTCACCATGGAGATGATGGAGCTTGGCAAAGCCGGCTATGTAGAGCTGATCACACGTCCGGTGAAGCGTACAGATTTTGCGATGGCATATATGGTGATCGCAGCTACCAATGACAGAAAGTTAAATGATGAGATCCACAGGATCTGCAGGCAGGAAGGCGTTTATGTTAATGTAGCCAGTGACAGGGAGCAGTGCGATTTTTATTTCCCGGGAATTTATATGGAAGAGGGACTGGTAGTGGGAATTACAGCCAGTGGTCTGGACCATAAAAAAGCGCGCAGGATAAGAGAAGAGATCCAGAATGCCCTGGAGAGGGTTGCGCAGGAAGATGATAATGAGGAGGAGAATGATGACTGAGGTGATCATTGGAAGCAGAGAGAGTAAGCTGGCAGTTCTCCAGAGTGAGATGGTAAAAAGTTACATAGAGCAGAAAAACCGTGAAAAAAATGCCGGCTCTGAAATAACAGTAAATATCCTGACTATGAAAACAACAGGAGATATTATTCTGGACCGTACTTTGGATAAGGTGGGCGGAAAAGGATTGTTTGTAAAAGAACTGGACAGGGCATTGCTGGATGGTAAAAGCAATCTGTCTGTACACAGTCTTAAGGATATGCCTATGGAGGTGCCGGAAGAGCTTCCGCTTCTGGCCTTTTCAAAGCGTGAGGATCCAAGAGATGTACTGGTGCTTCCTGAGGGAGTGGCGGAGCTGGATCCGGATAAACCTCTGGGATGTTCCAGCTTAAGGAGAACTCTTCAGTTAAAGAAGCTGTATCCTGAGATGGAGGTAAAGAGTATCCGTGGAAATCTGCAGACAAGGCTTCGCAAGCTGGATGAAGGAGAGTATTCAGGGCTGATCCTGGCAGCGGCAGGTCTGAAACGACTGGGGCTGGAAAACAGGATCAGCAGATATTTTACACCGGATGAGATGATTCCTTCAGCAGGTCAGGGGATCCTGGCTGTGCAGGGACGCAAAGGTGAGGATTATGGGTATCTGGACGGATACTGTGACAGGGATGCCTGGCTTGCAGGAACTGCAGAGCGCGCATATGTAAAATATCTGGACGGAGGATGTTCTTCGCCTGTAGCTGCATTTGCAGAGGTGGGCGGAGATGAGATCTTTATCCGCGGTTTATATTACAGTGAAGCTACAGGAAAGTGGCTTACAGGTCAGATCAGAGGTGCAGCAGAGGATGGAGAGAAGCTTGGAACAGCTCTTGCAAAGCAATTGAAATCTGACTGTGAGGGAAGATAAAAAAAATTATAAAAAGAAAATTCTTGTGACGCAAAAAGGAGAAGAAACATGGCAGCTGGCAAGGTTTGGCTGGTTGGTGCAGGACCGGGTGATATCGGGCTTTTTACATTAAAGGGCGCAGCGGTTCTGCAGCAGGCAGATGTGGTAGTATATGACAGTCTGGTGGGCGAAGGGGTTCTGGCAAAGATCCCGGAGCATGCCAGACTGATTAATGTAGGTAAAAGAGCAAATCACCATACAATGGTGCAGGAGGATATTAATAAGGTTCTTCTGGAAGAAGCTGAAAAAGGAAATAAAGTGGTAAGGCTTAAAGGTGGAGATCCCTTTCTCTTTGGAAGAGGCGGGGAGGAATTGGAACTTCTTTCTGAGAATGGAATCCCTTATGAGATCGTGCCCGGAGTGACATCTCCGATTTCTGTTCCTGCTTACAATGGGATTCCTGTGACACACAGGGATTTCTGTTCGTCCTTACATATTATTACAGGACATAAACGCGCAGGGCAGGAGTATGATATAGATTTTAAAGCACTGACCCAGACAAAGGGAACATTGGTGTTTCTAATGGGAATTGCAGCACTGGAGGATATCTGCAAAGGACTTCTTGCAGGCGGCATGGACCCGGATATGCCGGCAGCAGTTCTTCAGAAAGGAACAACAGCAGGACAGAAGCGGGTGGTTGCTACTGTAGGTACCCTCAAGGAAGAGGTGGACAGACAGGGGATAGAGACACCTGCCATTATTGTTGTGGGAAAGGTATGTTCTCTGGCTGACAAATTTGCCTGGTACGAGAAACTTCCTCTGGCAGGCTGGAAGGTTCTGGTCACAAGACCAAGACAGCATATTTCAAAGACAGCAGATCTTCTCCGTCAGAAAGGTGCCGAGGTTCTGGAGCTGCCGTCTATCTGTACAGTACCTGTTGAGGATAATGGCAGACTGTATGAGGCATTTGAGAAACTGGATACTTATCAGTGGATCATTTTTACAAGCCCTGCAGGTGTGGAGATCTTTTTTGACGAGATGGACAGAAAAGAGATGGATGTGCGCAGCCTGGGACAGGCGAAGATCGCAGTGATCGGTGAAGGAACGAAGAAAAAGCTGAAAGAGCATCACCTGCTGGCTGATTTTGTGCCAGGTGTGTATGACGGAGATACTCTTGGGGCAGAGCTTGCAAAACAACTTCAGGGAAATGAAAAAATTCTGATCCCAAGAGCCGAAGCCGGAAATAAAAAGCTGACAGAATTGCTGGAGCAGACAGGTGCGAAGGTAGATGACATTGCTACTTACACAACCTGTTATGAAAAGAGCAGGCTGATCGATGAGAAGAAAGAGCTGGAGACAGGAAGTGTGGACTGTGTAGTATTTACCAGTGCATCCACTGTAAAGGGCTTTGTGGAAGGCACAAAGGGACTGGACTATACGAAGGTAAAAGCTGCCTGTATCGGAAAACAGACCAAAGCTGCAGCAGATGCTTATGGTATGCAGACCCGCATGGCAAAGAAGGCTACCATCGAAAGTCTCATAGAGCTTGTGGAAGAGATGAAACAGGAAAACTGATAACTATTCTGCAAAAAATGGAACAGTTATGAGAATTGTTGATAAAAGGAGCAAAAAGACATGGATTTAATTCAGAGACCAAGAAGATTAAGAGGCAGTGAAAATTTAAGAAAAATGGTAAGAGAGACAAGAATGGACAAGTCTTCCCTTATTTATCCCTTATTTGTAAAAGAGGGAACAGGAATTGAAGAAGAGATCCCTTCTATGGAAGGACAGTTCCGCTACAGTGTAGACCGTCTTCCTTTTGAACTGGAACGTCTGCAGAATGCAGGAGTAAACAGCATTATGCTGTTCGGCATCCCGGATCACAAGGATGAGGTGGGAAGCGGTGCGTACGACCCCAACGGAATCGTACAGAAAGCCCTGAGAGAAGCAAAGAAACAGTTCCCGGACATGTACTATATCACAGATGTATGTATGTGTGAGTACACTTCACACGGACATTGCGGAGTGCTCTGCGGTCATGATGTAAATAATGATGCAACACTGGAATTACTGGCTAAGACAGCTGTTTCCCATGTAGAGGCAGGCGCAGATATGGTAGCTCCCTCTGATATGATGGACGGACGTGTACGTGCTATTCGTGAGGCTCTTGATGCGAACGGACATTATGGAGCACCGATCATGTCCTATGCAGTAAAATATGCATCTGCTTTCTACGGACCATTCCGTGATGCAGCAGGTTCTGCACCGTCTTTTGGTGACAGAAAGAGCTACCAGATGGATTTCCATAACAGAAGAGAAGGAATGAAGGAAGCTCTTACGGATGTGGAAGAGGGCGCAGATATCATTATGGTAAAACCTGCCATGTCTTATCTGGATATGGTCTCTGAGGTATCAAAGGCTGTAAATGTGCCGGTTGCAACATACAGTGTAAGCGGTGAATATGCAATGGTGAAAGCAGCTGCAAAGATGGGATGGATCGATGAAGAACGTATTATGTGTGAGATGGCAGTCAGTGCATACCGTGCAGGTGCCCAGATCTATCTTACTTATTATGCAAAAGAACTTGCAAAATGCATGGATGAAGGGAGAATCGGCTGATGGGTTTATCAGAAGAATTATTTGACAGAGCGGTAAAGGTAATTCCGGGAGGAGTAAACAGTCCTGTACGTGCGTACGGTGCTATCGGTATTGCACCGAGATTTATCGACCGTGCAGACGGATGCCATATTTATGATGTTGATGGAAAAGAATATGTGGATTATATCGATTCCTGGGGACCGATGATCCTGGGCCATAATTTTCCGGAAGTAAAAGAAAGTGTGCTGAAGGCGTGTGAAAAGGGCCTCAGCTTCGGATGCGCAACTGCAATCGAAGTGGAGATGGCTGAGTTCATCTGTGACCATATTCCACATGTGGATATGGTGCGTATGGTAAATTCCGGTACAGAAGCTGTTATGAGTGCAGTCCGTGTTGCCAGAGGATTTACAGGAAAGAATAAGATCATTAAATTTGCAGGATGCTATCATGGACACAGTGATGCCATGCTGGTAAGTGCAGGCTCCGGTGTGATGACAAGCGGTGTTCCGGACAGTGCCGGTGTTCCTAAGGGATGCACAGAGGATACCATGACTGCTGTTTATAATGATCTGGACAGTGTACGTGCACTGATGGAGCAGGCTGACGGACAGACTGCTGCTGTTATCGTGGAAGCTGTAGGCGCCAACATGGGTGTGGTTCCTCCGAAAAAGGGGTTCCTGGAAGGTCTGAGAAAGCTCTGCGATGAGTACGGCGCCCTTCTGATCTTTGACGAGGTTATTACTGGTTTCCGTCTGGCTTTTGGCGGTGCTGCAGAATATTTTGGTGTGACCCCTGATCTGGTTACCTATGGTAAGATCATCGGCGCAGGTATGCCGGTTGGTGCATATGGTGGACGCAGAGAAATCATGGAACTGGTTTCTCCTGTTGGAAAGGTTTATCAGGCCGGTACCTTAAGCGGAAATCCTATTGCAATGGCAGCAGGACTGACACAGTTAAAATACCTCTATGAGCACCAGGAAATCTATAAAGATCTGGAGGAAAAAGGAAAACGTCTCTATGGCGGTATGGAGAAAATCCTGGCAGAGAAAAATCTGCCTTACCATATCAATCACGTATCTTCCCTGGGAAGCCTGTTCTTTACAGAGCAGGAGGTTGTGGATTATACATCAGCCAAATCTTCAGATACAAAAGCTTTCTCTGAATATTTCAAGGGAATGCTTGCGCAGGGAATCCATATGGCTCCGTCACAGTTTGAGGCAATGTTTTTATCTGTTGCCCATACAGATGAGATCATAGACCAGACACTGGAGGCTGTCAGAAATTATTTTACCAAATAAACAGCAGAGCGCTTATCCGGTATAGAACTTAGTCCAAATTCATTCCAGATTGCCTGCGGCAATAGAATTTTGGCTTGTATGTGAACAGTAACGACAGTAACCCATGAACTGGAAAAAATACATAAAACTGAGTTCCGTAATCTTGTTCTGATTAGGAAAATGTGCTATAATCACCTTATCGTATGACATCGTCCGGCAATATCGGGACGAAAATATTATTGCTCGCTGACAGCAGACGGGAACAGAGTGAGCGATGATAAATAAACTTCAGGACAGCAGGAGGAAAAAAGCATTATGAGTGAAAAGAAATATGTAGCTTATGTGGGTTCTTATACACATGGCTCTTCCAGACAGGGAATCCATGTTTATGATGTTGATGTTGAGAATGGCACTCTTACAGAACGCAGCAGTGTTGAAGTAAGTAATGCATCCCACATGGCTGTTTCAAAGAATGGTAAGTATCTTTATTCTATCGAGGATGAGGGTGTTGCAGTATTTAAACGTGATAAAAATGGTGATCTGTCACGTATCAACAGTGTAAATATTGATGGAATGAGAGGCTGTTTCCTTTCTACAGATGTTGACGGTAAGTATCTTTATGTTGCCGGATATCATGACGGTAAGGTGACTGTTGTACATACTCATAAGGACGGCAGACTGGGAAGCCTGATGGATGGCGTATTCCATACAGGACTCGGAAGTGTTGCAGAGCGTAACTTCCGTCCCCATGTGAACTGTGTTCGTCCGACTCCGGATAATAAATATCTCTGTGCAGTAGATAACGGAATTGATCAGGTGAAGATTTACCGTGTCAACAAATTGCGCAATAAGCTGGAACTGGTAGACATCCTGAGATGTCCGAGAGAGAGCGGCCCGCGTATCATTCGTTTTAGCGATGATGGTAAGTTTGCTTATATTCTCTTTGAACTCAGTAATGAGATCAGGGCTTACAAATATGATGGAAGCGGTAAGGTTCCGGCGTTTGAACTGATCCAGACGATTGAGACAAGTGCGAAGAAGGATGTTCATGATACACATAATGCAGCGTCCGGTCTTTCTCTTGCAAATGATGGCAAGCATCTTTTCTGTACAACAGCAGGTGAGGATACAGTTTCCATGTTTGAGCGTGATGAGGAGACTGGTATGCTGACAAGGAAGTTTACACTTCCGATCAGTGGTGAATATCCGAAAGATCTGGTACTTTTACCGGATGATAAGCATCTGGTGCTGGCTAATCATGCAAGTAATACACTGACTACTTTTACAGTGGATTATGAGAAGAATATTATTGTGATGAACGGCAAGCCGATTAAGATTACAGAGCCAAACTGTATCAGAATCTGGCCGGTTCCGGAAGAATAACAGATTCGTTACATAGAATCAGCAATATAGGCAGATAATAAAATACCTTCATTTGAAACTGAGATCAGCTCAGAATTCAAGTGAAGGTATTTTTGCGTGGATTAATTGGAATTATTTCCGATAAAAATCCCGAACCTTATCCATCTGGGAACTCATATTGACAAAGAGCGCATCCGCCAGTGTGATTGCTGCCATAGATTCTACCACAACCACTGCTCTTGGGACAATGACCGGATCATGTCGGCCATGGATTTCCAGAGAAAGAGGTTCTTTATCTTTGGTTACGGTCTGCTGCGGCTGGCTGATGGATGGGGTTGGCTTGATATGGGCACGAAGTATGATTTCACTGCCGTCACTGATTCCTCCCATGATTCCGCCTGCGTGGTTGGAGGTTTTGATGATTTCACCGTCTTTGACTGTGAATCCATCATTGTCAGTGGAACCGTTTGAGGAAGTCACTGCAATGCCGTCACCGATTTCAACAGCCTTGACTGCACCGATGGACATCAGGGCGTGGGCAAGAAGAGCACTGAGCTTGTCAAAGACTGGCTCGCCAAGTCCGGCAGGTGTTCCGGTAATACGACATTCGATCACGCCGCCTGCACTGTCCTGATTCTTCATACATTCTTCCAGATATTCACCGGCCTTCACTGCTGCCTGTGCGTCCGGCATATAAAATGCATTCTGATGGATTTCTTCTTTATTAAAAGAAGCAATTTCAACAGGTCCGATAGATCTGGTATAGGTGCAGATTGAAATGCCAAGTTCTCCTAATATTTTAGAAGCAATGGCACCTGCTGCAACTCTTCCGATGGTTTCCCGCCCTGAAGAACGTCCGCCGCCTCTGTAGTCGCGGAATCCGTATTTTTGGTCAAAAGTATAGTCTGCATGTCCGGGACGATAGGAGTATGCGATATTTCCGTAGTCTCTGGAGCGCTGATCTGTATTTCTTACCATCAGAGAAATTGGAGTTCCGGTGGTTTTGCCCTCAAAGACACCTGAGAGGATTTCTACCAGATCTCCCTCTTTACGGGCGGTGGTGTATCTGCTCTGTCCGGGTTTCCTTCTGTCGAGGAATTTCTGAATGTCCTCTTCACAGAGAGGAAGGCCTGCCGGGCATCCGTCTATCACAGCTCCGAGAGCTTTTCCGTGGGATTCTCCCCAGGTGGTTACCTTAAATTTATTTCCAAATGATGACTGGCTCATATGATTTGTATCCTTTCCTGTTATTGTATTAGAGCGTGTCTGGAAAATCATTCCCACAATCTGCACGCCCCACTTTGCGGGATATTTCACCTGAATTCAGTTGCCGTAGTTAGAGCGTGTTTGGAAAATCATTCCCACAATCTGTACGCCCCACCTTACGGGACTTTTATAAATAAATACTACTTTATTATAGCGAAGTGTAAAAGTTTTGTAAACCGAAAGCATTGGAATTGACAAAAATTCATGTTCAAATTATAATGATGTTTGAGTCTTTGTGAAAATAAAGAGTAAACGTAACTGTTCAGTAATCTCTTGCAGAAGCTCTGAATAGTTGCAGATTTATTGTTACTGAGAACAGAGTAAACAGTAACAATCTATTGAGGGGAAATCGAGAAAAAGAAGGGAAGTGTGGATCGTGGTAAGGATTTTTAAGACAATCGATGGCGCTATCCATGAAATACAGGAACCACAGGAGGGCTGTTGGATTGCACTGACGAATCCTACGGCAACAGAAATTTTTGAAATTTCCGAGCAGTTTGGGATAGAGGTGGACGATTTGCGCGCACCTTTGGATGAGGAAGAGCGTTCCCGTATAGAAGTGGAGGACAATTATACCCTTATCCTTGCAGATGTACCTGCGATTGAAGAACGTAACGAGAAGGACTGGTATGTGACCATTCCTCTTGGTATTATCGTGACTCAGAAGATGATCTTTACTGTATGTCTGGAAGACACACAGGTTCTGACAAGATTTATGGAAGGCAGGGTAAGAAACTTTTTTACCTATATGAAAACCAGATTTATTCTGCAGATTTTGTACCGTAATGCCAGCATGTATCTGAGATATCTGCGTATTATAGATAAGAAGAGCGAGCAGATTGAGGAGAAACTTCATCTGTCTACAAGAAATCAGGAATTGATGGAACTTCTGGAACTGGAGAAATCACTGGTATACTTTACCACATCTTTGCGTTCCAATGAGATGGTTCTGGAGAAACTTCTGAAGGTGGAGAGTATCAAGAAATATCCGGAGGATACAGAGCTGCTGGAGGATGTTATCATTGAGAATAAGCAGGCTATCGAGATGGCTAATATTTACAGTGGTATCCTCAGCAGTATGATGGGAACTTTTGCGTCAGTTATTTCCAATAACCTAAACATTGTCATGAAGGTTCTGGCTGTTATTACCATTGTTATGAGTATTCCGACTATTGTTTTCAGTGCGTATGGTATGAACCTGAGTGCTGCAGGAATGCCGTTTTCCAGGACACCATGGGGATTTCTTATCGTTATCATCCTTTCTGTAGTGGCAAGTATTATTGCAGCGATATTTCTTTCCAAGAAGAAGTTTTTCTGATTTTGTGTCTGAACTGAGAGGCAGTTATTCGGTGCAGAATTACGCAGAGAAAGCAGATTGTGGATATCCGCTGTAACGAAAGAACGAATAGCATTTTGTGAGAAAAGGAGATTTATGAAATTTATTGACAAACTGGAACGAAAATTTGGAAATCGCGGGATTGAGAATCTTACGATTTATATTATTGTAAGTTATGTACTGGGATATGCATTGATGTATATTAATCCGGGGGCTCTTTCCATGTTGAGTTTGAATGTCTCTGAAATCCTGCATGGTCAGATATGGAGACTTGTTACATGGATTATTTATCCGCCGAGTACGTCATCTGCTTTATGGTTTATGATTGCGATATTGTTCTTTTATTATCCGATCAGTGCATCGCTGGAACGTACATGGGGATCATTCAGATTTACTGTATATATTTTATCTGGAATGATTTTTACAGTAATTTCTGCGTTTATTTTGTATTTTATCACAGGTGGAGTGTTAGATGCTTATCTGAATGGATCACAGTTTTCAACGTATTATATCAGTTTATCTATTTTTCTGGCATATGCGCTGACATATCCGGATATGAAGGTTTTACTGTACTTTGTAATCCCGATCAAGATGAAGTGGATGGCGATTGTATATGTTGCTCTTGTGGTATATGATATTGTCAGATATTTTATGGGAGGAGCATGGTTTATGGCACTGCCAATCATCGCATCCTTACTGAACTTTATCATTTTCTTCCTTGGTACAAGAAATCTTAACAGATACAATCCGAAGGAAATCCATCGCAGAAATCAGTTTAAGAGAGCAATGGGAGAAAGTAAGACCGTTCCCTTCCCGGGTGCTAACAAGTCAGGGGAAGTGACGAAGCACAAATGTGCAGTCTGCGGCCGTACAGAGAAAGATGATCCGAATCTGGAATTCCGTTTCTGTTCCAAATGTAACGGAAACTACGAGTACTGTCAGGATCATTTATATACACATATACACAAGAAGTAAGAGGAGAAAAGATTATTATGAAAAAAGTACCATTTGTCACCCTGGATAAACTTCAGGAAATCACCGCGCAGTTTCCTACACCTTTCCATCTTTATGATGAAAAAGGTATCCGCGAGAATGCAAAGGCAGTGAAAGAAGCATTTGCATGGAATAAGGGCTTCAAAGAATTCTTTGCTGTGAAGGCAACTCCAAATCCATTTCTGATCCAGATCCTTCAGGAGTATGGCTGTGGCTGTGACTGTTCTTCCATGACAGAGCTGATGATGTCCAAAGCAATCGGATGCAAAGAGGGAGATATCATGTTTTCTTCCAATGATACACCGGAAGAAGAATTCAAATATGCAAATGAAATCGGCGGGATCATCAATCTTGATGATATCACACATATCGAGAGCGTAGAAAGAGCCGTAGGATATATTCCGAAGGTGATCAGCTGTCGTTATAATCCGGGCGGAGTGTTTAAAATCAGCAACGATATTATGGACAACCCCGGAGATGCCAAATATGGTATGACAACAGAGCAGATTTTTGAAGCATTCAAGATCCTGAAGGAAAAAGGTGCCGAGGAATTCGGTATCCATGCATTCCTTGCAAGCAATACTGTGACAAATGAGTATTATCCGATGCTGGCGAAAGAGATGTTTGAAATGGCAGTGAAACTTCAGAAGGAGACAGGCGCTCATGTGAAGTTTATCAACCTTTCCGGTGGTGTTGGAATCGCTTACAAACCAGATCAGACTCCGAATGATATCAGAGAGATCGGTGAGGGTGTCCGCAAAGTATACGAAGAAGTACTTGTTCCGGCCGGAATGGGTGATGTTGCAATCTATACAGAGATGGGACGTTTCATGATGGGACCGTATGGCTGCCTGGTAACTAAGGCAATCCATGAGAAGCATACTCATAAAGAATATATTGGTGTGGATGCGTGTGCTGTAAACCTGATGCGTCCGGCAATGTATGGCGCATACCATCATATCACTGTTATGGGAAAAGAAGACCAGCCATGTGATCATATGTATGATGTGACAGGTTCTCTCTGCGAAAACAATGATAAGTTTGCAATTGACCGCTATCTTCCGAAGGTTGATATGGGAGATCTTCTTGTGATCCATGATACAGGAGCTCATGGTTTTGCCATGGGATATAACTACAATGGCAAACTGAAATCTTCTGAGATCCTTCTCCATGAAGATGGAAGTTTCGAGATGATCCGCCGTGCCGAGACACCGAAGGATTATTTCGCAACATTTGACTGCTTCCCGATTTATGAGAAATTACTGGAAGATATGGAATAATGCTGTGATTATTCTGTAATTTACTGTCTTGTGGTATTGACGGGGCAGATAGGACATAAAAATACACAAAAAGAAAGGTACTGATCTGTGCATGATGCTGGAAGGTTAGTGCCTTTCGTTTTGCATGGAAAAACAGTGATTTCAGAAGAATGTACTGTAAAATTTTGTCTGTTCGGAGGTAGTATGATTAAATATGAATATGAAACAGGAATGTGTAAACAGCTGCATTACAATGGTCTGTGGAGTGTACAATATGAGGGTGTTCCCGGACATTTTAAAAAAGTAAAGATGGTCTGTCCCTGCATCAGAGACGAATGTGATCAGAATTGTGAAGTGTTTAAGAACATACCGGAAATAAAAGCAGCAGATCAGGAATGGCATATGAGAGATGAGAGATAGAATAATGGGAGATAAGAAAAAAGAATACAGAGACAAAAGAACAGGCATGCAGACTGTAAGGTCTGTCATATTTGCTATTGTGCTTATAATTACAGGTTTTACCAGTATAATATCTGTGGCAGATAATACTTATGCAGCAGACGAATATCGAGTGCATAAATCTGAGGTGGTTGTAAAGACCGGTGCCACTTATACAGTAAAGATCCTGAATCATGATACAAAAGTGAGTCCAAAGAAGTTTAAATGGACCAGCAGTAACTCAAAATGTGTAAAGGTTATAAATGGCAGGATATATGGTTTAAAGCCCGGACAGGCAACGATCACAGCACAGATGAGTGGACTGAAAGTAAACTGCGAGGTTTTTGTCTATAATAAAACGGAAACAGTTCTTTTTAAGAAATACAAAAAACAGGTGAAAGTAACGGCAGGAAAGACAATTATTCTGGAGCCGCAGAAGTATGGAAAAAGGCTGACTTATACTTCTTCTGATAAAACGGTGGCAACTGTATCAAAGAAAGGAAAAGTTACTGCAAAAAAGACGGGAAATGTCAAAATCACCAGTGTTTCTTATGGTACTGACAGGTATGTATCAGAGATAGAAGTGATCGTCCTGCCGGCAGCGTCAGAAACTCCGGAAATTACGCCTACACTGACGCCGGATGAACCAGCACCATCTGTGACCCCGGAGCCGACGGTAACGGTCACGCCAACTCCGAAAATCACACCTGCACCGGAAGATGAGGAAAAGTTCCGGAAACCCCTGGATGGAGTTACTCATTATATTTTGCACAGAGGTGAACAGACAGAAGCACCTGAGAATTCCGTGCCTGCCTTTGAGATGGCAGGACGCAATGGGGCGGAGTTTGTGGAGACAGATGTGAGAGAGACCGCAGATGGAGTTCTGGTTGTCTCTCATGATGATTCTTTGCTGCGGATGTGCGGGGAGGACAGGCTTATTTCAGAGATGACTTATGAGGAGATAAAGCAGTATCCGATTATAAATGGAAGAAATGCTTCGCAGTATCCGGATAATCTTATTCCTACACTGGAACAGTATATTGCATGCTGCAATAAGTACTCTGTGACGCCGGTGATTGAAATAAAGTCAATCCGTACGGAAGAAGCCATGAATTTGTTCATGCAGCTTCTGACTGAATCACAGAAAGAGCCGGTAATCATCTGTTTCCGCATAGAAACACTTGGTAAACTGCGTGAGATGGGATTTACAGGGAAATTGCAGTGGATTCGTACAGTGCGCATGAATGCTTCTATGATACAGCAGTGTAAGAAATATGATCTGGACATAAGTGCAGAGTATAAAAATATCAGTATGAATGATATCAACAATGCCCATCAGAATGGAATCCGCATATCCGTATGGCTTTGCCGGAATGAGGATATGGTAGACATTTTCAGGAAAATGGGTGCGGATTATATCACGTATGAGAAGTGGAATACAGATGAAGTAAAAATGCGTTACTGTTCACATAGCACTATCCCGCGAGGTGTTTTGGCATGAATATGCCAAAATCCCGAGACACACAAGCCAAAATTCTATTGCCGTAGGCAATCTGGAATGAATTTTGGCTAAGTTACTGAGAACGGAGTGAACAGTAACAAAAATACGACAGGATTAGCAGAAAATCAAGGTAGACATTTAGCAGAAAAATAAGTAAAATACAAGATGTAGATATAAATTGTAAGCAGAACAGTAACACAAATGTCGTAAGTATTTAACAGTTCACTATTGCTATAAGAAAGGACTGAACAGTTGTATATATTTTATATACTGCTTAGGTAATTGCGAAACTCGCGGTGCTCGTTCGTAACCTTGAACCAAAACAAGGAAGAATTCGCGAAGAGCACGACTTGTGGAATGAAAAATGGATAATCGCACATGTTAGGCGCACTTTAATAAGCTATGGACTTTATGAAAGTGGTAAGTCCTAAGCTATGAGTGGTTTTATGCTTCGAATATATTCGTGGTGATTGATCTTATCTGCGAGAACAACAGTAATAAGTTGTGTGATCCCGGCAAGAATCAGATCAGCATGCAGAGTCCTCTCATTTTGGGTTCGGCGTCCTGCAAGACAGAGATTGTCTTTGATGTGGTTGATATCTCTTTCGACAACAGTCCTGATTTTATAGGTATCATCCCATTTTTCGGTGCCGCGGATCGTTCCGGGATAAGCACGAAGATCCTTTTCCGGGTAGATGTAGACCATCCGCCCACATTTAGAAGAAGTACAAGGGTTGTCACAGAAACAATGACGATGGGATTTTTGAGTTGATTTATCATAAATCCATTTCATTCTTGGACAGACAAATTTATATCTTGTTACTCCACTGTGAAGTTTGGAAGTGCCTTCGTACTTCATTTGTAAAGAAGGATCATGGGGACAACACGGAATACCATCTTCATTGATGGAATAATCCAGATTTTCAAGTCCGGATCTTGCATTCAGCGGAATATAAGCTTTCGAGAAATGTTTGTCATTACCAAAAGTGTCACCGGTAAGAAGGCTCTTATAGAGTTGTGCGGTATCGAAAGCAGCATCACCCAGGAAGGTTTTTGGATTAATCAAAGGATGCTTGGAAAAGAAGTCCTTAAGTGTGGGGATTAAAAGCTTTGAATCATGAACACATTTATCTTCGTCAGGGGAATCGGATTTCTTTTCGACAACGATATCAGGATGTGAAGCCATAAAGTTTTTGTTATAAAAAGATATGTGGCGGATGATGCCCAATCCGTTAGTGACAATGCCGAACTTGAAGACATAGCAAAAATGCCCATTGATATAGAGCTGCTTAATCTCAGGATTAGCAGAAGCATGAGAAGGCATGGAACCATAGGCAGCTTTATAAGGATCATAGGATTTATCAAAGCCCTGAGCTTTCGCGTATGCCTTAAGCTGTTTGATGATCCTGTTAGCATACTTGGGATTATTTTCGGTAACAAATGCTTCTATGCCGGAAGAATCAAAGAGGGTCATATCCGCTTTTGCAGAGTCAATCGCCTGACATATAGGCTCGGTAACATCAACAAGGTTATCGAAAACAAGCTGGAGGTCATCTAAAAAATCCTGTTTGAATCGGGTGATTTTGGAAGCGTCTGGGACTTTAGTAAAACCACAGAATTCCCGAAGTGATTTTGAGTAAGCGAGAAAAGTCAGGAGAAGCTGATCCGTAGGGATAGAGAAAATACGTTGAATAATCAAAGCCCACAGAAAAGCTTGCAAAGGGTATTTACGGGTTCTGCCCGTCGATGCATAGAAATGATTTCTAAAAGAAATCGGAATTAACTCATCAATATCGATATGGGTTTCTAATAGAGAAAGAAAAGCGGGTTTGTCATTTCCAAATTTTTCATGGCAATCTGAAAAAATATCTGCCAAAGAAAGCTGTTTATATGGTATCATAAGTATCAGAATAACTCCTTTCTTGGATGTAGGTTTATAGTTTTTAGTCAACTCTATTATACCATATCCGGTGAGGAGTTATTTGTTTATAGGTAACAAAAAATGCCGTATTTATGCGGCTTGTGGCGTTTCGCAAACGCCTAATTATACTTTAAGAATTGTGAGGAAAGAAAAAAAGCAGAGGAATTATTAAAGAAATGTTGGCCGGAAGTATCTTTTGTAGTTATGCGATTAGATATGCAAAATATATTAGAAGAAGAAAGAATTCATTTCGGAAAATGGGATATTGAATTTGACAAGAAAAGGATGATTTATAATGGTACAGAAATTGTAATTACTGATATGCAATGGGAGATTTTACAACTGTTGATGAGCGATTCAGAGTTGAGTTTTTCAATTAGAGAAATTGCATACGCCATGAATATTGAAGTGCATGAAGCTCAAATATATGTAGAAGAATTGTTAAAAACGATACAAGAACAAACGGGTTCTGCAATTGTGCAAAAGAAAGAGGAAAGATACTCATTTGTGGAAATAACAGATTAAGTGATGGAGAAAAGGCAGTGGACGACACTGCTTTTTTTATGGGGAGAATGATGTATGCTAAAAATATATAAGATTAAAATAGGCAAAGAAAAAATCAAAATATACAATAGATATACCAGACTTGCTTAAAGTGGTTTATGATGAAATTGGTATGGTGCCTTAGATACAAATAAAATAGAGGTAACTTCTCATTGCTATTATTTTTTAATGGAGATAAGAAATGAAAAAGATATTGTTAATAGAGGACGATAGTAATTACATTTGGCATATAAAAAACTTTCTACAGCGAAAAGGATATCATGTATTAGTTGCATTTACAGTATCACAAGGAAAAGAGCTTATAGAAAAGGAACAAATACTCATTATAGGCTCGGATTTGAAATTGTCAGATGGGAGTGGAATGGAGCTGCTAGAATACTTGCGGGAGAAAACATACAAAATTCCATTCCTTTTCTTTACATGCTATGACAAAAAATATTATGAGAAAGAAGCATTGGAAAAGGGAGCTAAGATATGCATGAATAAATTACAATTCGATTTAGTGAAGGAAACATTATTGGAATATGCTTATAAAGAATCCAATGGAGAGGGAGCTACTTTTCATAAGATACTTCTTGTAAAAAAGAATTCGGAAATCACGTCTATTATACAAACAGAGCTTCTTAAAAAGGGGATATATATGATTATGGTAGAAACTATATGGGAAGCAGAGAATAAACTATTAGAATGTCAAGATATTGAATTGATTCTGTGTGATTTGTTTTTACAAGATGGAATTGCTATGGATTTTTTTTATTCTATGAAAAAGCTTGCTGGAATATATCAAAACACGAAGGAGCCAATATTCAGAGAGTTGCCGTTTTTTATATCACTGATAATAAAGATTTATCTTTAGAATATCAATATCGCCATGAGGGTGTAAGCGACTATATAACCAGTCCTGTTAATATTCCAGAATTAATCAGACGGATATGTTATTTCGTAGAAGAATAGAAAAGTTATTTGGTTTAAAGATAAAACCAACCGGACAGAAAAAAGTACAATGTAGACAAAAAATATAGTAATAATAGTAAAGATATTTTATGTTATTGACAAATATGAAATATTGATACAAAGGAGAATTTACTATGGAAAAAAGAATATTTACCTCAGAATCAGTAACAGAAGGGCATCCGGACAAAATTTGTGATGCCATATCAGACGCCATATTGGATGCTCTTATGGAGAAGGATCCGATGAGCAGAGTGGCCTGTGAGACTGCAATTACAACGGGTATGGTATTAGTGATAGGAGAAATCACGACCAATGCGTATATAGATATGCAGCAGGTGATAAGAGAAACGATTAAAGAAATTGGTTATGACAACGGAGATTATGGATTTGATGCACATACCTGTGCCGTCTTAACGGCAATTGATGAGCAGTCAGCAGATATTGCTTTGGGTGTGAATAAGGCATTGGAAGCAAAAGAACACAAAATGTCAGAAGAAGAGCTTGATGCAATTGGTGCTGGGGATCAGGGTATGATGTTTGGTTACGCATGTGACGAAACGAATGAATTTATGCCATATCCAATTTCACTGGCACACAAATTGACTCGGCAGCTTACGCAGGTCCGTAAAGATGGTTTGTTGAATTATTTAAGACCGGACGGTAAGAGTCAGGTTACTGTAGAATATGACGAAGCAGGTATTCCGCACCGGTTGGATGCAGTGGTTCTGTCAACACAGCATGATCCAGATGTGACACAGGAGCAGATCCACGAAGATATAAAAAAATATGTATTGGAACCGATTATTCCAACAGAACTGGTAGATGAGAATACAAAATTTTTCATCAATCCAACAGGGCGTTTTGTCATCGGTGGTCCTCACGGAGATAGTGGTGTAACAGGACGCAAGATTATTGTAGATACCTATGGTGGTATGGCACGGCATGGCGGCGGAGCTTTTTCTGGAAAAGACTGTACGAAAGTAGATCGTTCTGCATCTTATGCTGCTCGTTATGTTGCGAAGAATATTGTGGCTGCAGGTCTAGCAAAAAAATGTGAAATTCAGTTGTCTTACGCAATTGGGGTGGCTCATCCGACCTCTATTATGGTAGACACCTTTGGAACCGGGAAAATTTCAGATGAGAGTCTGGTAGATATGATAAGAAAAGAATTTGATCTGCGACCAGCAGGAATCATTCAGACGTTGAATCTCCGCCGTCCAATCTATAAACAGACGGCAGCCTATGGACATTTTGGAAGAAATGATCTCAACCTTCCATGGGAAAGATTAGACAAGGTAGAAGAACTGAAAAAATATTTGAAATAATTTACTTAGGAGGGAGCGTATGAGAAGATACAAAAAGCAAATCTCAAGAATTGTGACGGTTGCGATGCTGTTTGCATTTTTGGTAGGGAATTCTAATATGGTATATGCTATGGGAGCAACACAAGTTGGATATGCGAGTAAATATATCACGGTGAAAGGGAATAATATGCATCTTGCTTTGTATGGAAAATTGGATGCAAGTGGAGAAACATTTGCAGATGAAGGAAAAACCACATTGGTGATGATGCCGGCTCTGGGAGTTCCATCACCGCATATCTACTTCAAACCTCTGGCACAATCTTTAGATGAGAGTTTTAACATAGTGATTGTAGAGCCGTTTGGATATGGGCTTAGTGATGTTGCAGCAACGGATCGAACTGTAGATAATATCAATAGTGAATTGAATGCTGCACTGGACACCATGGGAATTAAGCAGTGTGTATTGCTGGTACATTCGATTTCTGGAGTATATGGACTCAACTTTGTACAGAATTATCCCGAAAAAGTAAAAGGTTTCATTGCTGTTGATAATACGGTATATGATGAAGAACTGGCAGAGGCTATGGAAATGGAAAAGAAATATATGCTGCAGGGAATTGATGAATTTCAGAAAATCAAGAATTCTTTTTCTTCTTTGGAAGAATTCCAGATGGCACTGAAAACAGATCCAGATAAATATGGGGCAGCATTACCACAGGTTTCCGGGTACACTTATACGGAGAGTGATAGGGAGGAATACATTCAGGCATATTCTTTAAGCAGCAACGATACGATTAGAAATGAAGTGAACGGGATGGATCAATCATTACTCTCTATAAAGAATAAAAAATTCCCATCGGCACTTCCTGTATTAACCATGATTTCTTCAGAGAATGTACAAAATGTTCCGGCATGGGAGACTGCTCATAGAAATCAATTGGATTTAGAATCTGGTAATCACCAGTTATATATTGTAAATGGAGGACATTATATCTGGTATACCAATTTAACGCAGGTTGTCCAGCTTATCGATGAATGGAGAATAGAGAATCATTTTTAAAAGGAATCTGTGTGATGAGATTTCTAAATAAGAGAAAACAGAAGGGAAGTGTAGCTTGGGGAAAGTAACTATTTCAACTGTATTGGGATACAAAGAATATGTAGTGGAAAATATAAAAAACATCCGGGGAGAGGATGAAGAAAATTCCGATTTTAGGATTTATCCGGATTATCATAAGATTTATAGAGGACAGACGGAGATCGTCTTAACGAAAGCAGAGTATGAATTGTTTATGCTTTTGTCAGGGAGACCAGGTGTGATATTTACCAAAGAAAAAATTTTTGAGATTCTTTATAACGAGGAATTGCCGGAAAGCATTGATAATATTGTGTACTGTCTGGTATCCAGTATGAGAAAGAAAATTGAACCGGAGCTAAAGCAGTGCCGCTATATTAAAACAGTGAGAGGTGTAGGATATAAGTTTGAAGGAAAAAAGATGGACATCTTTCCAGAATAGTTGATCTGAAGACAGAGGAAATTTTTAAAAACCTCTGTCTTTTTTTGTTGCTTTTTTATGCCATCTTGCGTACAGAAGTAGTGAAAGTCACCTCCCAAAAAGTATGCTTTTTGATGGGAGATGTAATAGGCTATTTTTTTATTTCCAAAAAGTATATAAGAAAGTTTTGAGATATGCCAAAATATTTTAAGACTTTTTGGGAATGTATAAAGGGGGATACGTATGGCATATTATGGGTATCACAGAATCAGTACTAAGGAACAACACTTGGACCGAGGTATTATAGAAATAAAGAGGTTCTGTGAAAATCAGAAAATTAAACTGGAAAGTATTTTTACAGATAAGATAACCGGTAAAAATTTTGACAGACCACGTTATACCGTTCTTGTGGAAGATGTTTTACGGGTAGGGGATACCCTGATTATTACAGAGCTGGACAGACTTGGCAGGAACAAGCAGGAGATTTTAAAGCAGCTACGTTTTTTAGAAGAAAAAGGGGTTCGGGTAATGGTATTGGAACTTCCTACCACGTTGTTTGACCTGTCTCAGATGGAAAATAATCTGGCAAAGATGATGATAGAAACAATCAATAATATGATGATTGAACTCTATGCATCCATGGCACAGGCAGAGATGGAGAAAAAGGAGAAGCGACAAAAGGAAGGTATGGAGGCAAAAAGGCTTCGGGGTGAATGGGATGAAGTAGGAAGACCACGGGCTATAGAACAGGAAAAGTTTAACCAGGAATTTATGAGGGTGGTACAAAAGAAGGTAACACCGACACAACTGCAGCGGGAGTTGGGGTTAACTTCTTCTACCTATTATCGGTATCGGAAAAACTTTTATGAAATTTTTCCGGAATTTCTTCAATCTGTATAGAGATGAGGTAATTACTAAGTAAAAGAAAAATTTAAGGAGGCAGATATTATGAGTGAACACAGAGAAGGTACATTGTTTTATGATACTGAAACAGGGAGGTATGATATACGTTTTGATTTGGAATCTTTTTATGGAGGACTACATTGCGGGGAATGTTTTGATGTAAATGTGAAAAATGTTTGGGTTCCGGTCCGAATTGAAATGGGAGATGACTGGTATCTGGTTGGACTGAACGTGTCGAGATTAGATGGATTGAGAGTACGTATGTAAATAGGAGGATAAGTCTGATGAGGGGAAGCACAATGAGAGAAAGTGTTACGGATGTTCGCATTATACTGGAATGCTTACAGGAAGCATATCAAATGGAAGGAGATATGGTACGATCCGGGAAAAATATTCATGCGACTATGATATATCCATTTGTCCGTATGCTGCAGGAAAAGTGTAGAGATTTAACAGAGGAACAGATACATAAGACACTTTGGAAAGAATATGAGATTTCAGGGGCAGACAGGATGTTTGTGGAGAGGGCTTCAAAGATTTTAGAGCCATACGAAGGAGAATCTGAAGATGAGAAATAGTACAATGGAATATAAAGTAAATCAAGCCTATGAAGAACTAAAGCGTTTAATACAGTGGAATCCGGATAGTGAAGAAAAATTTTTACAGAAAATGGTATGCTTCTTGTTACCTGAACAAAGAAAATATTGGACAGAGGCTATCCGTGATTTGAGGCAATCTTTAGAAACTGAACATGGAATGATATTTATTGAAAAATACAGAGAAAAATTGGAATGGTTGGATGATGTTTCGCTGTTGGAACTGGAAAGAAAGATAGGAGCAATTTATTTTGTTGATCATTATAAAATGATAGCAGACGAATTTCTATATAAAAAGGATTTTGAAACTGCCTTATTTTTGCGAATTGCAATGGAAACAGGGATAAGAAGTATAGACATTCCGTATATAGAATGGTCCTGCATATATGGAAAGGCTATTTATTTAGAAGAAAGTAAAGGCGGAGATTTGTATAAAAGAGTTAATGGAACGTTTCCTAAGATTTCAACTCAGTCGTTACGGATTATAAAGTTATTGCACAGGAAGCAAGGGAAAATATTTACAAAATCAAACGAGTACTATGTTCGCAAAATTTCTTGTGCTTGGGGAATGCCTGGGTTTCGTATCCATAGTTTTCAGGATTATAGGAGAAAGATAGAAATGGGAATTACAGTAGGTGTACAAGTTCCAAGGATCATTCCATTATAAAGAATAGGATAGATTGGAAAACGTTATAGGATGCTATATGAGCTGCTGTTGCAGTTCTAGTGAGTTTCAATAAAAATACGCAAATATAGTATTTGCGTATTTTTTATTGAAATTACAAATATATTTGCAAATAGATTGAATTATGAATAAAAACAATAAAATAAACGCAAATATAAACTTTGCGTTTATTTTATTGTTTTTATAGGTGCTATGTGATATACTACGAAAAGAAAGTAGGTGTAGTATGAATAGCAAAACAGCATTAGAAAAAAAATACGAGATAATCAAACAAAATCTTGGGAATCAAACTACCTTTTATACAGATGAAGTAATTCCCCTTTTCCCGGAGTTAAAAAAGTCTACTTTATATTGGAATCTTTCTAAATTAGTAGAGGCGGGTTACATTAAGAGAGTGCGAAACGGTGTATTTTCCTTCAATGATTTGAAAGGCAGACAGGGAATTATTTTATGTGAAACAGCCCAAAAATTGAAAAATTACATGGATGAGCTGGGATTTTATTATTATATATCCGGTTTGGATATTTTGGCAAAATATATGTTACACATACCAGAACAATATCCTGTCATTGCATTTATTGAAAAAGCAGCAAAAGAGGAAATATATAACAATTTATTAGCAGAAGGATTTGAGGTGATAGAACCACAATACACGAAAAAAATGTATGAAGATGCTATGTTTTCAGGTAGCCATAATATGCAGGTGATTTTATACACAACGGAGGATTTTCAGTACAGTAGTGAAGGTCTGGCAAGTATAGAGAAGGCTTTTGTAGATCTTTATTTTGCAATAACGAGAAATGGATATCCACTATCATTGCAAGAATTGGTAAGAATTTATCAGAATCTCAGCAGATTGGGAAATATAGATAAAAAGAAGCTGATAACAGTAGCATCAAGAAGGAATATACAATATGATATTCGCTTTATCGTTGAAAATCGGTTTATTACAGATTCGGCAATAGAGTTTGGAAAAATACTTAGAAGGGAAGAATAAAATTTGGATTACAAAAAGTTATTTCATAAAGAGGAAGCATTTCAGAGAGAAACCTTTCAGAAGAGAATGGAAGAATTTGGGTTTAAAAATATGGCGAGAATGGAACTGTTTTTATGGGATCTTGAATTATTCTTGCATATTCAGAAAATACTAGGAGATAAAATAATATTGAAAGGTGGTGCAGCCACGCAGTTTTATCTGCCAAGGGATGCTCAAAGAACAAGTGTAGACATTGATATGTTATTTTTTGGAACAGAAGAGGAAATAAAGGAAACATTGAGGAAAATCGAAGAATATTTGGGGACAGAAGACGAATTGTTTTACTTTCATAAACATAGCCCTAAGAATCCGAAAACAAATCTTCCATTACATACATATTACATGAAAGTTCCTTCTGTACTATCCAATGCAGAACGTAATATGGATAGAGAGAGTATTCCCTATCAGGAATTAAAAATAGAATTTATTCTCCAGCCAGAAAAATGGGAATATGAAAGAAGAACGGGAGAAAACATATTTGCAGTAAACAGTTCATGGAACTATCAGATCCTTCCATTGAATTATTTATTTGCGGATAAGCTCACCACATTAGGTTGTAATACGATTGGCGTACAAAATGAAAGGCTGGATGAACAGGTGAAGCAGTTCTATGATATTATGATGTTGTCCAGAAACTGTATATCCGAGATGCAATGCTCTGTTGTGAAAGAAAAGTATTTAAAACGGGCAGAACAAGAATGGAATACAAGGAAGATTACACTGGGGAGCACGCTGGAGGGAAGAGATTATGAACCTAAATATATCGTAGAAGATGTTGAGAAACAGCTTTTGCGTTATCAACAAGCCGATAGCGGTGAAGATGCAGAATTGAAAAAGTTTATTAATGATTTTCATTCGTTATATTTAAACAGGAAAGTGCAGTATGATCCCAAAACGGTTGCCTGCGGAGCATCACTGGTTCGCTTGATGTATGAACTGATGATTTCAGGCATGGGTTGGGATAAAGTAAAACAGGCATTAGAGATTGAAAAAAAATTAGGTATGGAGCATTTATCGGGACCAGAAAAAGGACAAAAAATTCGTGAACTCAGAAATCAGTTTATTCAGGAATTTGGTAAAGATTCGGTAATCCCGGCATCAACTTTGAAAGGGAAAGATTTAAAAAGAGTGTTCTGGGCAATTGTAAATATTGATAATTTAAACAAGATTGAGGGAATGATATAAAATGAGATATTATATTGCAGATTTACATTTCTTTCATGAAAATTTGAATACAAAAATGGATAAACGTGGATTTGCAAATGTAAATGCAATGAATGATTATATGCTGAAACAGTGGAATAGTAAAGTGCGTAATAGGGATGAAGTTGTTATCTTAGGGGATTTATCATGGGGGAAATCTGAAGAAACAAACCAGTTGCTTCAGAAATTGAACGGACGTCTATATCTGATACAGGGAAACCATGACCACTATGTCAAGGATCCAAACTTCGACAGTTCACGCTTTGAGTGGATTAAAATGTATGAGGAACTTAGCGATAATAAGAGAAAAGTGATACTTTGTCATTATCCTATTATGTGTTATAACGGACAGTATAAATTGAATGCAGAAGGAAACCCAAAAACCTATATGTTGTATGGACATGTACACGATACGCAGGATCAGAGATTGCTGGAAAGATTTCAAGGAATCACATCTGAAACAACATTTCTGAATACACAGGGGGAAACACAGCATATTCCATGTAATATGATTAACTGTTTTTGTATGTATTCAAATTATCAGCCGCTTACTTTGGATGAATGGATTGCGTGTGACAAGAACAGGAAACAAAAGAGCTGCCAGAATGTAAAGTGATATGAAAAAGAGCCGTCCAAAACTGGTCGGCTCAAAGTATTTATAGTTGTTTATGATTTCTTAGGAATGTCAACAGTTCCTAGTGTTTCAATTAAGGATAGGATTGCATCTGAATTTTGCTGAAATTGCGTTTGAAAATCTTCTGTAATATCATAGTTCAGATACAGAGTTATCAAAGTAGCATTCCATATTGAAATCATGGTCTTTTCTGATATGTGTTCTTCCAGAAATTGTAGATGTTTGCAGAGTGTTGCCTGTGTTCTTGTCCATGTAAAGAAATAGTCATCTTTTAGTGGAATGTTAAAACTACGAAACCATTCTCGGACGGTATGTGTTTCGATTCCGTCTCCGCACTCAGGATTATTAAAGATATATCCAACAGACAGTTCTTCTGGATTTTTCGGAAAACTATCATCCGCAGAAAGGGTAAGATACCGACCAATCGGAAACATGGCACAGACAGTCGGTTTTACATCATGAACCAAACATTTCTGATCCTTTAATAAAGGGCAGCGTTTGACACTTCCTTGTGGTCTCAGGCGGACTATCGGGAAACGGGAGTTACATCCAATATAAGTTTCACAATATTGTTCCAAGGCTTCCGCTGGTGTAATTTGAAATTTTTTTGCTATGTTAAACAGATCTTTCGGGGATAAGAGAATATCCTCCCGGTGGATGCAGCACTTTCCGCATTGGGTACAGTGAAATGTAAATGTATCATCGAGACCGATTTCTTCATATCCTAATTGTTCTTTTAGTTCTTTTATTGAATTCATAATCATTCTCCTTAAAAAAATATTTTTATGGCGGTTCTATTATTTTGTGTCTGAACACATTGCTTTTTCGTATTCTAGGATTTGTTTCCATGTCAACTATTCTGGTTTCCCATCATCCGGAAATTCATTCCAGAGTTTTTTCATGGCGGCAATTTGTTTGCTTTCATTGTGATAGTACAGATGTCCAGTACAACGGTTTCCGTAATTCAAGTAATACTCACAGTCGCTTTGTAAACGACTAAGCATCATGTACTGAAATTCATAAGGATTTTTCGGTTTATCTGTTAAAATTCTAAATGGTTTCCGGATAGGCATATCCGGTTCTCCATCAAATTCATTTCCGACTGCAGAGTGCAGATGAGGAATTTCAAAGTCACCAAGTTCTACATCTTTCCACAACTTCCCATATTGATCCTGGTATACCGGGCGAGCCCATTCGTCTGTACCAATATAATGAAGAAGACGAGAGGGTTCTTCTGGAATAGAAATCAGTTCATCCGGGGACATAATCACTTCATCCAAAGCAAGATCATCCAGTTTTTTTGGCATATTGTAAAGAGAAGAAAAGCGTTCCTCTAGTTTCCGAATGTCTGCTTCAGACTCAGGAAAATCAAAGCAACAGTGAATATCAGGAGTCAGATTGTCGGTTTCTTTATCTTCGCCGGTATGAATTTCCAAAATAACACCATCCAATCCTGCATAATCGCTGGCATCGGTTGTCCGCACACGTTGTCCAGGTTTGAAGATGACATCTCCCCATTGTAATTCAGTTGTTGTATTGTTCATGTAATTCTTCCTTTCTTGATGGGAATTGGCATTGACAAAAGAGGGAATAGAATAAATCCATACCCCTTTTCCGTAACATCACATCTATGCCAATTCTCATAAATTCATAAATTTTCACTAATTCAGTGCTGTGTTTTTCGTGATCCTTCTAAATAAAAAGAGACCACTCGCAAGTAGTCTCTTCGTAAACATAAATTTAATTAAACTTGTATTGTTCCAATAAATAAATAGGCAGTGTTTCTGTTTTTCCGTCTATCCCTCCTTTGGTTGCCCCTTTTAAATAAAGAAGCTTATCTGCTTTTCCCTGAGCCAGAGCTTTCTGGGCAGTGGAAGCAGTCCCTTTTCCGGCTTTTACTTCTATTAAATATCGGGTGGAAGAAGATAGGCTTTGTGCCAAAAAATCAATTTCTCCGCCTCGGTAAGTAGCAAAAGCTGGGGTTTCAAAGGAAATTTCCGGTGGAAAATCCTGGCGTTTCTTCAGGTTGATATAGACATAATTTTCATTTAATGTGCCTGCAAGTACACGGGAATCGGTACCGGTACGTGTCAGATAATAATTTGCCAGCCCCATATCCATGAAGTAGCAGCGGCTTGCAGACTTAAAATCCAGAATGTCCATTTCTGTTATTTTTGCACAGAATCCAATGATTCCAGAAAAGTACAGCCAGCTAATGGCACGGTTGCAGGTAGCCTTTGAAATATTACTGGAGTAGTCTTTGGTTACCAGCTTTTGCAATTCTTCGCTGATACTGTCTTCTGAAAATCCTTTCTTTTCACGGTTTAAAATACGGCAGATGGAAAAGAAAATATGAGTAAACACTTTGGTATCCAAAATATCTGTAAAATAGCGAATGGACTCATTGGTAAAGGTATCAATGATTTTTACGAGTTCGCCCTGTGCCTTTACGATATTCCGGTTCTCCAGATAGTTTTCTACCACTTTGGGATAGCCACCAATTTGACAGTACAGATCATAGGTTTCCTTTAAGCGATTATAGACTTCTGCTTCAGAGGAAACAAGAGATATTTTTTTGTAATCGTCATACAGATTCTGATCATAGGCCATCAAAAACTCTTCAAAAGAAAGCGTATAGATGGTGAGTTTGGTGACATCACCGCTGGAATAGCGAAACTCCGGATCATAAATTCTTCCAAGATAACTACCTGTAACGATAAAATGGGCTTTAAACTGTCGGGTGAACTCCCGGATGCGGTTATAAATTTCCGATGATTCCTGAATTTCATCAATAATGATGACGGTATCATCGGAATCAATAAAGTCCGGCTCATATAACTGGAAGGCATCATGGAGAGGATGCTCCCGCCGTTTTGTTCCAGGTGTCCAGTCGGTTGCCTGTTTATAACATTCCATAAACTGTTTGCCGCTTAATTCAAACAGGTTAATATAAATTTTGTGTTTGTAGTTTTCGTCAGCGAATTTCTGTATCAGGTAGGTTTTTCCAACCTGACGAGCTCCACCGACTTCCAGGGTACTATGACCTCCTTCATTTTTCCAATCCAGAAGACGGTCATAGACAAAACGCTTCAGATACATAAGCACAAATCCTTTCTTTAAAATCTATCTTTCATTATAGCAAAATATTTGCAGTTCATACAGTGCAAAATTGGATAAATTATGTTTTAACATTCAAATTGAAGCTTTGCACGTATATCCATAAGAATTTTGCCCAGATGATTTTCGCCATGACCATTTACAGAACCCCAAAAGTAATCTCCCCAGTTGTTTCCTTCAACAAGGTGACAATTCCCAGTAGCAAGTAATGCTTTACATAGGGTAGGATTCTGCATGAATTTGCACATACAAATTTCATACATGTACATAAGTTTTACTCTTTCCCAGTCTGAACGGAGCTGCACTTCTCTTCCCAGTTTTTTTGCATCTTTTGGATTCCTTAATTTGGTAAATTGAAGCTGTTCTTTAGGTGAAAGGGTCTTTTGTGCCTGGAAAGCAGCCTCATTATTTGCATACCAGTAGCCCCGGTAATATATCCGGGAAGGATAGAAGTTACTAAGAAAAGCGTATGCTCCATGAAAGTGGTCAATTGTTTGCTGGTAATGATTCGAATAAGTATTAATAAACATGTAATCCCTTCTTTCTTATACAAAAAAGGAACCGCTTATGGCAAGCAGTTCCTTCTTAAACATATTTTTTCGTTTGTTATTTGCTTATTTGTGCTTCTTCTTGTTCTTCGTAATAGCGGTCTGCAATATAGCCAGCAGATTCCGCCCAAAGAGTATTTTCTGTATTTTGCAGGGTTTTGTAAGTTCTTGAGTGATAAAATTTGCCCATGGCATCCGGAAAGGAAAGATGGCTCTTTTCCATAATAATATCGACAACATCCCGGATCTGAATATACAGATTCATTGAAATATCTTTCCCGTTAAAAAAATATTTACCTTCCATGTTTTACATATCCTTTCGAGATTCAAATACCAGATGTTCCAGTGCTTCAATTGATAGCATCTCTATATCTGATTGAATACTCATAATACGTTATCCCTCCATTTGCTTTCATTATATCAAAAAAGAAGGTGCTTTCCAACGGTAAAATAATTATAAATGTAAAGTTGCAAAAGATGTTTGAAATGGGGCGTCACCCCATTTCACTATCCCCAGACTTCACCCATGATTTCCACAAGAAAATCATCTAATGGAAAATCCGGAGGAAGTAATTCACCAAACGTTTCTTGAATTTCTTGGATAACTTCCGTATAAGAAGAATACGTCTGTGAAAATAAGTGGGAAGAATTTTTAAGTTCAATGATATAAAATTCTTCTCCTGGATTTAAGTCCAGTTCTTCCCGATCTTTGATCCTCCATACCGTCATAGACTCGGCAGTGCCATAACGACAGCCATCAAGTTTCTCACAAAGATATTCCTGAAAGGCTAAGAGTGGTTCTGGATCAGAGAACTCTTTGTATAAATCAGGAAAAACTTCCTCTGTATATCGAAGGATAAGATTAGCAGCCTCTTCTGTAATAAGAAATCCATAGATATGAAAAACGGATGTAATGATACTCATAGAGTTCTCCTTACGCAATCATCTCAAGAAACTCATCTTCAGACAATATCTTAATACCGAGAGCCTGAGCTTTTGTTAATTTACTTCCGGCTTTTTCCCCACAAATCAGATAATCTGTCTTTTTTGTGACAGAACTGCCGGCTTTTGCTCCAAGCTCAATGATCTTGGAGTTGATTTCATCCCTTGTAAAATGAGCAAGTTTTCCTGTTGCAACGATAGTACATCCTGTAAATACATTTTCTTTCATCATAGTGTTCATTTCCTTTCTTTCTTCAAATATAAGTTCTTTTTGGAGTTCGTGCCAGAGAATTAGATTGTTTTCATCAGAGAACCAGTCATGGATATTCTGATTCAGAGTATCACCAAAGTCATCTAACTGGGTGAAATCATAGTCACCAGAGGCAGCGTCAAAAAATTCCTGCAGACTGCCGTGGAATACTGTATCCAAAATCCTGCTTTTGGTTCGTCCGACCATAGGAATATCCATGGAAACCAGGAATCGGACAAAGGTAGTATTACGGCTGGAAGTAATGGAATTCCATAATCTTTCAAAGGATTTTTTACCGAAACCTTCCAACTGTAAGATTTCTTCCTGATGTTCATTTAGATGGTAAATATCCGGAAATGTCTGGAGATAACCCAAAGTCAGGAATTTTTCCAAGGTAGTTTCGGAGAGTCCCTCGATGTTCATTGCTTTTTTTCCAACGAAATGTGTAAAGCGTTTTCGGATCTGGCTATCACAGTTGGGATTGTCACAATGCACTGTTTCAATGAGACGCCCATCATTTCCTTTTCTTTGATAGATACGAGTCTGAGAACCACAGCATGGACATACTGGGGGAACTGCATCTACGTAATGACCACGTTCCAGATTTTCTTCAATATGAGGAATGATCATATTACGTTTCGATACAGAAATTCTACAACCTGGCACCAATTCTAATTCTTTGATAAAGGTCAGATTGTGAAGGGTTGCTCTGGAAACAGAGCATCCGTCAATTTCCACAGAGTCAAAAACTCCCACAGGTGCAATTTCTCCGAAACGGGTGGGTGTCCATTCTATATTGCGAAGAGTGGTTTCGTAAGTTTCGTCTTCAAACTTAAAAGCCAGTCCATCTTTATAATGATGTCCGGTACGCCCACAGCTTTTGGAATAGTCCAGACTGTCGAAAATCATTACAATTCCGTCAATAGGCAGATGTTTTTTGCCTGCCAGAACAGTCAGATTTTCAATATACTGGTTTACAAGATCCAAGGTTAAAGGCTGGGTTGCAATAATATAAGGACAAGGCTGGAAGCCATAGTCAAACAGGCTGGAAACCTTTATAGATCTGCTGTCTGGAAAGAGAAATGGAGAGTCCAGACCTTCCAGAACATTAAAAGGCATAAAGTGCAGACAGCGTCCTGCACAATTTGCCGGATCAAGACTTCGCACAGAGCCAGAAGCCAGATTTCGCCCATTTTTGTAAGGTTCTCCTTTTCCATCTCGGAGGGTTTCTTTTAAACGCTCAAAGTCATTGGTTGGGATGAAGGATTCTCCAACAATCACCAGCCGGCCTTTATATGGAATTGAGAGAGGGACATCAACGTATGCAGGGATGTTATGGGTGATAAGTTCCCCAATTTCTCCGTCGCCACGCGTGGAAGCCTCTACAAGTGTTCCATTTTCGTAGACTAATTTAGTCGTTAATCCGTCCAACTTCAGCATAAACAGAACTGGCTGCTTACCGGCAAAACTTATCAAGTCCTGTACCTGCTTTGTCTTATCTAAAGAGAGCAAAGGGACCGGATGCTTTACTTTGGGAAGTTCACTGATGGGAGTATAGCCTACGGTTTGTGTCGGTGAATTGGATAAGACAAAGCCTGTCTGCTTTTCTAATTCCACTAATTCATCGAAGATTCGGTCATATTCCGCATCACTGATATTCGGACTGTTCTCATTATAATAAGCGTTACGCTGTAAATTCAGATGGTCCACCAGTTGTTTGATTTTTTCCACGTTTGATAATTCATTAGAGTGGTTCATTTTATTCTTGTCTCCTTTTCTATGGTATAGTTGTAATTCTTATTTGTTCCGGTTTTTCTTCCTCCTTTCTTTGCGTTCAGGCATAAAAAAAGAGAATGACACGGATGTTCATTCTCTAATGCGTGCAGTTTCCTGCAAAATAAAAAAGCCAGAAGTCCCTGCTGGTAGCGTGGTATACTTCTGACACTTTTACAAACCTAAACTGCGTGCGTATATCCTTTCCGGATGACACAAATAATAATTACATAGTAAGTGTAACACTATATGTAGTATGTGTCAATATAAAAGCACTATATATTGTTTATTCTGAGAAGAAAATTACTATATATAGAGGAAGCATGGATATGGAAAATATTATCTCTTGATTTCAGAACGTATGTTCTATATAATGAGATATAAAGGAGGGGAACGTGAGTTTGGAAAAAGTGATTTTTCATATAGATGTAAATTCTGCCTTTTTGTCCTGGGAAGCGGTATATCGGCTGCATCATTTGGGATGGAAAGGCGATTTAAGAGAACAGGTGTCAGCGGTAGGTGGGGATATGGCGATGCGTCATGGAATCATTTTGGCAAAATCCATTCCAGCAAAGAAATATCGGATACAGACAGGTGAATCAATCTTGGAAGCAAAACAGAAATGTCCAAATCTTATCTTAGTGCCTCCGAATTATGGATTGTATGAGAGGTGTTCCAAAGCTTTTATGGGAATTTTGCAAGAGTATTCTCCCACAGTGGAACAATACTCGATAGATGAGGCGTTTGTAGATATGACTGGAACGGAATTGCTTTGGGGGACACCAGTGGAAGCGGCGGAGAAGATGCGGAGACAGATTAAGGAACGGCTTGGATTTACAGTGAATATCGGTATTTCAGAGAATAAACTGTTAGCTAAGATGGCAAGTGATTTTCAGAAGCCCGACAGAGTGCACACACTATGGAAGTCTGAGTTACAGAAAAAGATGTGGCCATTGCCGGTAAGCGACTTGTTTTTTGTAGGACGGGCAACAACAAAGACACTTTTCAAGTTGGGAATTCGGACCATAGGAGATTTGGCAAAGAGTGATCCGAGTTACTTAAAACAACATTTGAAGAAACATGGGGAAGTTGTCTGGGGGTTTGCAAATGGGATTGATGTGTCTGTAGTCCAGTCGGCCCCGCCTGCTAATAAGGGATACGGCAATTCTACAACGATTCCTTTTGATGTGACAGATGCATCTACAGCAAAATTGGTGCTGTTGGCTTTGGCAGAGACAGTAGGAAGCAGACTTCGTGGAGCAGGAGTCAGGACAGAAGTGATTGCAGTAGGGATCAAGAATTATGATCTCAGTTATGCCAGTCACCAGATGACGCTTCAGAATGCAACCAATATTACGATAGAGATCCATCAGTGTGCTTGCCAGTTATTTGACCAGCTCTGGGATGGGACACCCATCCGGCATCTGGGAATCCATACCAGCCGCATCAAGGATCAGGTGAATATGAGACAACTAAATCTGTTTGATACGAATGATTATGAGAAACTGGAAAAAATGGATGAAACGATAGATCAGATCAGAAAACGGTATGGGAATGATTCGGTAATACGTGCGGCTTTTTTAGGTGGGTGTATTGATCACATGAGTGGTGGCATTTCACGGGAAAAACGTTCTGTGGACTATGAGAAATTAAAGACAGAATAGCGGGAAGGGGGAAGGAAAGGTGGCATTTGGAATCGGAATAAATACAGAGCATACAGAGCAGGAGCCTTTATCCGGAACCTATCATGAGGTGGCAGTCCAGTGCTGGTTCACAGCTACCGGAAAATCTCTGCCATTGATGCTGAAGGTAAAAGGGGAGGATGAAGAGATTATTCAAATCAATCATATCCAGGTTCTGACTGTAGAAAAGCAGTGGTATGCGGGAATTTTGAACTGGAAGTATAGATGTCAGGCGGTACTTTTGGGAAAACAAATCAATTTTGTGCTTCTCTTTTGTCCGGAGGATTGTGCATGGAAACTGGTTGTATAAGATACCAGGGATGAAGTAAAATAGGAAAAAGGAGGACAGAAAATGTGCGGAAGATATTATGTGGATGATGAAACTTCACGGGAAATTGAAAAGATTGTAAGGAAACTGGACCAGCGTTTAAAGATAGAGCATGGACAGGACATCCACCCGTCTGAATCTGCAGTCATTCTTACAAAGGAGTGTAAGGAAGTGGCTGCGAGGCAGATGCAGTGGGGCTTTCCGGGGTTCCAGGGAAAGGGACTGCTTATCAATGCAAGGGCAGAGGCGATACTGGACAAGAAGACCTTTCGGGACAGTGTGCTGCATCGAAGATGTGTGATTCCTGCCCATCACTTTTACGAATGGAGTAAAAACAAAGAAAAATATACTTTTCAAAGTCCAAAGCAGGATGCCACATTATTTATGGCAGGGTGTTATCAAATCTATAATGGTCAAAATCGTTTTGTAATTCTGACTACGCAGGCAAATGCTTCCGTAGCACCAGTGCATGAACGGATGCCATTGCTTTTGGAACGACAAGAACTGGAAGATTGGATTATGGAGGATGCAGCGGTAGAATTTATTCTTGCTAAGAAGCCCATACTGTTGAATCGGACAGCAGAATATGAACAACTGAAATTATTTTCATAAGAAGGGAAACCCATAAAAGTTTCCCTTCTTGACATAAAAATTTTTGAATTTAGAATCCATTGTTTATTTGTTCTGTTGCTGCAGGCATAGGAGGACTAGATTTTACATAGATTAATAGTTTCCCATGCAGATCCAAATCCTGTTTACTCCATTGCCCATTCTCATAAACCTTTTGGGTAATTGTATTGTAGATAATTGGCGTATCCTCTATACGTTCCATATCAACGACAAGGCAATCCTGAAGGGCAATATATGGATATAGAGCATCTTCAATATATGTCCTTAATTTTAATGCCTGCCTGTGCAGTAGTTCCACATCATACAGTTTTGATAAGGTATAGCTCATTTCTTTGAGCATCCCGGATGTTGTAATTGCCTGTTGGATAACAGAAATCTGCTCTTCCAGAGATACATCTGGATTTATCATAAGCTTTGATAATGTAATTTCTTTTACAAAAGCTGTTGCTGTATCACCAATTTGCTTTTTTAGGCTTTCATAAGGAATCCGATACTGTGTTTGTAAAATTTCAAGTGGAACGTATTCTCGGTTTTTCTTCAAAGTTGAAAGCAATTCACAAAGCCTGCTTCCCAATTCATATATGTTATTCAAGCACACATCACTTCCGATACGGTCTCTGGTGTATGAACCAAATGGTAAATGGTATTTTCTGTTTCGAAAACGATACTGTCATTTGATACTTCCAAAATCGTTAGGATAGGAGATGTCAGAATAGAGAAACCATTGACTCCAGAAATAATAGCACGTTCCCCAACCCGTAGCGAAGAATGAAACCATCCTGAGAGTGTCGTTATTTGTTTATCTTTCACATGGTGCTTTCGATTTGTCATAGTGTTCACACTCCTTTTGTAGCGTCATAGAAAATCTGTTTTTCATGGCTCGTTTTTATGTAACAGGGTAACTCAAACGAAAATATCCTTTCGATACAGGTATATATTCGTCTGGGTGTTCATATAAGGTGGCACGGATACGTTCCTGATAATGCGGATTCTTTTTCGCTTTTGGGTGTTCCTTTAATAAATCGTACAGGTCTTTTAAAGCCCCTCTTCCTCCAATACTCTCCATTGTCATCCGGATTAGATGATGCCAAGTCAGTGCAAGAATATCTGTATTTTGTACAGAAAACACACCTTCTTGCCGGATGCTGAAGGGGATAATGAAAGAATCTGTTTTTTTCAGCAACAGAGCATATTCTGTCACAATGGGAATGAAAGGCTTTTTGTACGTCCGATTGTCAGAAACACAATTAAACTGGCCCTTTACCAGAAAGGATTCAAAATCACCCATCCGCATTAAATCATTCTGCATACTATAGAACTTACCATGGAGCCGCATATCGCCTACCAGTATGGCAAGCCTCCCACCTTTCCGAAGTGCCAGGAAAAATTTCCGGATACAGTGATTTAGTTTTTCAAGAAAATCCGAATAGTTTTCACAGCGGGATAGGTCGTCCGGGTGAGGGGTTCCCCAGATATTTCCGGAATACTGGATCATATTATGGTAGGGTGGATGGAAAAAGATGAGATCAGCGGAATCCTCTACTTCATCTTTTAGAGCATTCCAGTTACCTTTTCCATACGCAGGTGCCGGATTTAGATCATAGAGCAGGGAGCGTACCTGATAACGGTCAGCAGCCGCCTTTGAAGTCCCAGAGCCACTCATAGGATCTAAGAGGGTAAAGGTGCTGGTATCTTTTCCGTAATATCGCTTATCGTCCAAGCAATAGCGTAGAAGTGCTGCAACCACTTCGGGGGAGCAGTTACCACGCCACTGGCTGTTACCGCCTGCTCCACGTTCTGGGTATGCCATGAAAGAAGTCAGTTCCTTTCCTACACGTTTTCGCAATCCTTCCGTTCCAAGCATGTCAGCGACAGTACGCCATTGGGGACCAAATTCAGCTTCTAATAATTGTGCTGCCCGATGCAGCATTAAGTCATTCATTTTATGTCACCTTCCTTTCATAATTTTGTTGGATGTAGCGGGAAATCGCCGCCGCAGTCATTTTGGCACAGCCTAAATCCATTTCGCTGAAAGGCTGTTGGTTTTTTGCACATAGTAAAAGACCCAACGTTTCACCAAATTCGTCTTTTTTAGAAATAGGGAAAAAGACTGATATGGGATATTTTCCTGTCATAGTAGGGTATATGCGTTCCTTTTCAGAGAATAATTTCATCTTTCCCTGTTGCAGAAGCCTTTGAATACTTTCTGTTACAGGCATATTAAGTGCTGTATGATAATTCTTGGAAGCAATGATTTTGGAATCATTACATAACAGGATCCGGCAAGGGACATTACTATGTAAAATATCCAGAAAACTGTCTAACCGGATATCCATAGGGATATGGGAGTCGCATTTACGAAGACAGATGTTGCGTGTGTCAGCTTCCAGCATCAATACATCGCCTGTATGAAGCTGTAGGGCTTTTCTTACTTTGGCAGGAATAATGATCCGCCCTTGTTGGTCAATATTTAGTGTTGTGGCATAATCCATAGAAATCTCCTTTCCTTTATAAAAAGAAGCAGTCTTTTCGGCTGCTTCTTTGTTGAAATTCTTTAAGCGACATACATACCATTCAGATATTGTTCTTGTGGTTGTTCTTGCATATAGGAAGACATTTCATGTGGCTGTATATTTTGTGCCATTCGTGCGTCCTGTTGTTTTTTAAATTGTTGTTTGCCGTTTTGAATCAGGAAGGATGCAACATAGTTTTCCCAATTTACGATATAGGAATCAGCACGTTTTAACAGCATATAAAAATCCATATCTGTCAATTGGATAAAAGCACTTTTTTCAGAGATAAAACTTTGAGCCTGCATATAAGTGCCGCCGTTATGATTCTTTTTCTTGATACCTTTTCCGTTATTAATTTGAATTCTCCATGGGCTGGTCAGTATTTCCTGCTGGTTGTTATATACGTGGCGGGAAATAAAAAACTGTTGTGCAGTAGAATAGCCATTGCCATCCGGTACACCAAATATTTTGCTTTGCGACCATTCAAATTCAGGAAAACCAGCGGTAACTCTGGACAGCAGAAATTGAATTTGTTCGGGGGCCAGATGAAAACGGGTGATAATATTTTTATCACCGGTACCACTAGAGTAATCCTGTATGGAGATTCCAATAAGGGAGTGAACTTTATGACCATTTTCTTCAAATTCTCCTTTTGCATGAAGCTGTGCATAGCTGTTATAACTTGTGTAGCGGAGGCGGTCATACAGTGCAATTAATTTTTTACTGGTCTGTACTTTGCATATCTGATCTGTAATTGAGTTTTGATAATTTTCACTCATGTATGTTTTCCTTCTTTCTATTTCAAATATTGTTTTACAAGCTGTGTCATATTTTTGGGTAAATCTTCTAATTTGGTAATATCTAAAAAACCATCCTGATAGATTCTGCGGATGTTTTCTTTGTCATCACCAATTGCTGCAGCAAAGATCACAATGCCACGTTTACGATATTCATTCTTGATACCACGAAGATCTGCTTCTGCTTCCGTACCACTGTACCCACAATCTGCGGGCTGTCCGTCAGAGATTATGATGAGGAGTTTTTGTGATTCCGGACGTTTTGCCAGGTGTTCCGCAACATAACGAAGTGCAGCTCCATCCCGGTTGCCATTACGGGCAGACATATCCATCAGCCGGTAACGGTCAGAGGCATCCAGAGAATCAAATTCAGCATAGGAATACAAAGCAACACCCTTGGAATCTGTAGAATGCCCATAAATGGTAATAGGAATTCCCAGGCTCGTACAGAAATCATACAGCACGATTGCAGTTTTCCGGGCATGGGTAATACGATCTCCCCAGCCCATAGAACCACTTTCATCAACCAAAAGTCCCACGGAAAGTTTTTGTTCTTCATCCGGAAGCCTGGTTCTGGTAAAGATACCGCCGTCCTTTCGGTGTAAAGCCCGCATATCCAGCCTTTTACCAAATAACAGGTTTTTTTGTTTCCCGCCTTCTGCCTCTTCTTTTAATAAAGGAAGAATGGAACTTTGTAGCCTTTTGGAGGTCCGCAAAAGAGGGGAAGCAACTGTTTGATAAGATTTGATAAAAAAGTCGGAAACGGGATTGATGCGGTGGATTGTTACATGGATGCCTGCATGGGCATTTCCGTAATGTATTTCATCCGCCGATTTTTGCAAGTCTTCTGTTAATTCCTGTTCATAATCATTTTGGGCTTTTTCCGTAGCAACATCATTTAGGATGCGTGCAAGATCATTCGCTACATTTTCATAACCGGAACCGGCATACTGTGATGCGTATGTGATTCCTGGATTATTTCCATCTAATATTGCTGTAGTTTTAGCAAGCTCAATTCTGCCCCCTTCTTCCTGCAGTACTTTTTCTGCCTGGTTAATCGCATCTTGCCTGTAATTTGGATCAAGACCAGATAAGTCACAGGTTATAGGAGTTTTTGATTTTTCTGTAGGACCTGGAATGTTTTTGGGGATTCCTCCGTTTTTACCAGTTGGAAGAGGAGATCCGCTACCTGATTCTTTCCGCAGCAGATCCTCCAGAGCATCGCCAACTTGGGTACTATCCTGCTTTTTTAAAGATTCTCTGGTTAACTCTACCATAGGCTGAATATAGTTCCAGCAAAGTACTAAAAGATAGTTGGAAGCACGTAAGCGTTCCTTCCCCTGTGTGGCAATTAAGGCATCGTCAATATAATCCATACAGTCTGAAAGTGTGTCTGTGTATTCTCCAGAATAATTTGTGCGGTTATTTATATTACCAGTCCGGCAATAAGACAAGATTAAATTACTCATGATGGAAAACGGCTGATAGCCACAATCAATTTGTTCCTGTATAGAAGGAATCAATTCAGACATCCGCAGATTATTGATCTGTATTCCCTGCTTAAAAGTTCCGGGATATTCTTCACACATCCGGGCTTCAATGTAGATGTCCTCCAGTATATTATTAAACTGTGCAGCACAGCGGGATAGCGTCAGACACGTTGCGTTATCTTTTTCTTCCATGGCATCTAAGATGTCTTGCAGATTTGCCTTGTATCCAGAAGGAAGATTGTCTGGTGCTTCTGGATAGAAGGAACCATTTTCCATATTGGTCAGATAAAGTTGTAGTGATGCAAAATCAGAGTAACGCAGATGTCCGATTTCATGTCCAGTTAGACCAGTCAGGCTTTGTGACCGTAGAAATCGGGAAGGAAAGCTTTGGGTTATCGAGTTTGCGGCGTTACAGTGAATTCTATAATTATCTGTATAAGCGATGTCTGCATTTTCAGAACTGTCCCATTCCATAAGCACCTGAAGTCCATAGCGAGAACGGCCAGTAGCCGCTTTCGCCAGAGATGTTTGGTATTTTTGGAAAGCCGATGAAAGAAAGAGTTCTTCATCAGTGATTTTTGACTCCGTATCCCGGATCATTCTTTTTAAAGCTTTTTGAGTGTTATTCAATTTCTTCACCTTTCTTTCTTTTTCATATTTTGGGTTAGGAGATCTTCCATTGTACAGCCGTAATACTGGGCTAACCGAAAGACGGCGTAAGCAGATGGAAGCGTATGCCCATTTTCATAGTTCATAATTGTTTTTTCCGGTAGATGCAGAAGTCTTGCTACGGCTTTCTGAGAGAGTTTCGTCTGCTTGGATTTTCTTAAATAAACGAGATTTTCTGCCAGAGTTTTGCGTAGTTCGGCTTCGGTATAAAAGGTGTTCCTCAATAGTGTGTTATGATGCAAGAACTGTATCCAAGCAAGAACCTTCAATTTCGATACGGCTTTCAGAATCGGCAGTGACGGAAGATAAAATGGTATAATGAGCAGCTTCCTGTATATCGCCACATACCATAAAAGACTGAACCCAGGCAATTAATTCCCGGACTCCACAGCAGCCATCTGTTATCAGGTTATCCTGACAATACTGTGCGATGGAACGTACAATCTGTGTCATGGTACGTACTGATTTTTTATCGGAACATCCGGTAATAGCAAGAACACGCTCTACCATGGTCTCTTCATCCGGTTCATCCATATCTATGACCATATTCATCCTTGAAATGACAGACTGGTTCATGGGACGACAGCCGGCATAGTCATGATTAGTTGTGACTACAATGGTAGTATCCGGATGCCGATGGATGACTTCCCCGTTTGGCAGAAATACGCTGTTACAACGGTCCAATAGGGAATTAAGTCCTACCAGTACACCAGGATTGGCAATCACCGTAGGCTCCTGTATTTCTACCAGATAGCCGTTTCGGATGGCTTCAACCAGTGGTGTATCCACATAGCGGAACTGTTGGCTGCTGGAGGTAGCAGCTTGTTTCTGCTTCATTTCCTCAGATATATGATGGATCAATTCTTCATAAACTGTATTTTCTGATACCTTTTCATCATAAGTACCCGTTAATTTTTCATAGGCAGTAGCCGGATCGAGGGTAATGTCTTGAAAAGAGGGCAGTTCCCCTACCAAAGAAAGCTGTTTTTCATCTACATCAGGTAAAATCTGTCCAAGAAGGTCAAAAATTTCTGTATTTGCCGAGCAGGTGATGCATCGGTAAGGCAGGTGAAGTCCTGCAGCAATGGCTTTGGCACCTTCGGTCTTTCCCGTTCCAGCAGGCCCACGGAGCATAAAATTCCTCATAGGCTGCTTGCTGTCAGTTGTTAATTTGGCATGTTCGCATATTCTTTGGATTTCTTTTGGGATTACATACCAATCTTCGAGAATAGGAACGGTTGATTCTTCTTGGGGAGTTAATGTCCGAGAATTGGACAGGATGTATTTATCGACAAAATCTTCTTTGGGAATTGAAACGGCGGAAGCAGTATAGTGATGTCCACCTTTTAATACCTGAAAGGTACCCTGGATAATTTCCGTTGGTGCATAAACACCTTTTTGGATATTCAGTGGTGTAAGTCTTTGGAGCACGCCATTTGCAGGAGTGTCAACTTTGATGTTCCCGATAGGAAGGGAATCACCATAACGGATCCTGCGGTACACGTTATCACAAAGAACCGCAGCCGTTTCTGCAGCTTTGGGCAGGTCAGGAAAACCGTCATCACGGTGTTGCTTTAATTCCTGATATTTTTCATTGAATTCGTCATCTGAAAGGAAAGTAGGCATTAAAGCAAAATAAAGAGCACTTCCGGAATCTTCATCTTTTTTAAACTGATATGGCTCTGGTTTACTGTCCAGATCCAAAGGTTTTTCATACTTTCCGGCTATAAATTTCCCAGTCATACGGTTGTAGACCACTACATGCAGCAACCCGGTACGGCTTGGATATTCTGCGATTGTAAAATTGTTTGCCTGGCTTCCAATGGCTCCGAGTTCTTCCTCTGCTTTTCCAGCAGGTGGATTTTCCAAATTCATATAAGAAAAAACTGCCTGCAAAGTAGCAGAATGGAGAGTAGCCCGTTTTTTAGGCTGATTACAGTATTTGGAAGCGATGTCTTTCATCACTGCACTTTTCCCGGAATAGCTGTCAAATGGAGATGGTAGCGTTCTTTCAAAAGTCCAGTTAGGGACAAAGTTTGTATTTGGCATAGTATTTCCTCCTTTATTCTTTTATCCAGGATAATTCTAGTGCCTGGTCCTTTTCTTTTGCGGTCAATTCATCTTTTTGGAAGATGGAAATGAGAATATCCCAATAGTTTCGTGGCGGGAAATAATCAAAACAATCCTTGATTTCCGCTGTATCACCATTTTGGATGTAAATTTGCCCGTTTTCATTAATATAGAGTTTATGGTGTCCTTTCGCATGGAGCTGTCCGATAAGGTTCTCCAGTTTTTTCTTGCCAATTAAGGAATACCAGGATTCCGGATCAGCAAAAGGAACATCGTCCTCATCGGTAACTGTGACAGTCTTTTTGAGGCTGGCAATGGTCAGCATTTGAAGTTCCAGATATCCGTATTGGTTCATACGTGCTTCCGCAAAGTTGTAGTCCTCCGTATGAAAGGTTCTCAGACGTATGGGATTTCCGCAAAGAAGCTGCTTCATGGATGGCGGCTTCTGGAATTCCCATGTTGCATTTGGAAATGCAGCCTGTAGTTTGTCGGTAATCTGATAGCTAATTTGTCTCCAAAGCAATTCTTCTGTTTCGGAAACTGGCTCAGATGATTTCAAAGAAGACCAAGGGCTTGTTTTGCCCTGGTTCTTGAGTAGGTTTAGAGTCAGTTTATAGATTTTAGGAAGAAGTGTGGAAAGAAATAGCAGCAGGATGCCAAGGATTCCGATACTTGCGACTGCATTACGATTTCCATTTCCTGGTATGAATATAGTTGCAATTAACAAAATTATTGTGAGCATACTTAGAACTTTAAGAAATTTCTTTTGTGTATTCACTTCATTTCCTCCATGTTTGTTTCAATAGAAAAAGGAATTGCAGCAGACCAGTAGATACTGGAAAGTCGCAATTCCTTCATTTTAGGGATCTTTGATAATTTACGGGAATGGAAGCTGCTGTGGTGGTGTATTTTCCGGAATATTGGTAAATCCATCACCAGATACATTGCCAGCCGTAAATCCCTGTGGTGCATAAGCCGATCCCCCTGCCGGAGCATAAGACATCTGTTGTGCGGCCTGTGGCATCATATTGTTATTGACTGGCATTGCGCCAGTAGGCACGGTACCGGAAGGATTCATTCCCGGGTTTCCATTATAAGTAGCACCGTTTGCTGGTACTGGTGGAACATTCGGATTTCCGACCATTGGATTCCCCGGTACAGGTGTTGCTGCATTGGTATCATTACGATTCGCAGGTAAGAACTGCCAGTCCTTTACCATAATTTGCGGCGTGATAGCTGCTTGACCTGCATTATTGCCTTTCTGGTGAATATACGGATGGAGTTCTAAATCTCCGTAGACCATGAGACACGTTGATTTTTTGACACCGGCTTTTATCAGTCGATCTGCAAGAAACTTGTTGCAGTAACACTGATAGAAGATGGGTTCTTCCTTTCCGTTTTGACCTCTCTGGTTGGTAGCAAGCCCCAGACTGATGTATTCAGTTCCGGAGTTCTTTGCTTGTTGCATAACCGGATCGGCAGTTACCCTTCCTGTTACAATGATAATAGATGACATAAAAATTCTCCTTTCTGCCCTTTGGGCGATAAAATAGTGATAAATAAAAAAAGTGCCATTATAGCACCGTATAAAACGGCATTATAATGACACGATTTTCCAACTTAAACTGCATGTGTACTGGAGATAGTATCCAGACACCCTATAAAGGGATAACACAAAACTTAAATACAATATCATAGTAACACAAGATATAGCGAAGGTCAATGATAAAATACCATATATAGTATTTTGCGATTCGAAATAATAATTTTTGTGTCAAAATGCTTGGAAGTGTAGTATTTTATGAGGATAATCCCAAATAGATATAAAATTTTCATAAAACACTACTACCTTTTCAGAGTAGATAAAATGTGGTAGAATGAGGAAAAATTATTAGGAGGATGCATTATGGCAAGACGAAAAAAACTGGAAAACACATCTTTGGAAGAGCAACTGGAGTATGTGGAACAGGAGATTTGTACAAAAGAGTCCGATTTAAAGGAACTGCGTCATAAAGCAAAAGAGATTCAAAAAGAGATAGAAGAGAAGCAGAAAGATGAGCTGTTTAAGGCTTTGGTAGCATCTGGGAAAACCATTGATGAGGTTATGAGATTTATAAAGGCAACAGGAGAAGATAAAATCGAATAAAAAAAATGAAAGATGCCGTTGTGGGGGAGTGAATCTGCAACGGTGTTTTTTATGGTCAGCTGAAATACAAATGATTTTCATAGACCACAATCACCGTTACCTTGGAAAGGAATATGTAGTGGTTCGAAGTTGTGTCTTTGCATTTGTAATTCGTAGATTTAATATATACTGCGTGGAAGTTAAGCCATTGTAGTGTCTAAAACTACGGATAACTCAGATGGTGCTTGGACGTATGTGATAGTTAATGAAGTGTTTGTGCCTGAAAAAATTGTTGAGGGTATACCTAGTTGTTTGAAAGTATGAAAAAAGTGAATAGGGTAAAAAATACCGTTACAGATTAATCTTTGTAATGGTATTTTTTGCGTGAATTTATTCTAACGGTGTAATTTATAACCTATTCCCCATACAGTATCGATATAAGGGGCTTGGTTTCCTATATGCTCTAGTTTTTTTCTTAGGTTGCTTATATGGACATTGAGAGTATTATCATCTGAAATATAATCTTTTCCCCAAATAAGTTGATATAAAGATTCCTTTGTAAAAGTCTGTTTTGGATGTTTGATTAGTAGCTGTAAGAGGTTATATTCGGTAGTAGTCAGAGTAAGCTCTGTGTTATTTACAAGTACTTTGTGATCATCCACATTTATGCGAATATCTTTAAAGGAATATTCCGTTTGGGGACTTTCGCTGCAACGGCGCAAAACACTTTCTATTCGTGCGAGAACTTCTTCATGATAAAAAGGTTTAGTTATATAATCATCTGCACCGGATCGGAGAAGGTTTATACGAATCTCAGGCTGATTTTTGGCAGATATAACAATAACTGGAATAGAATTGTTGTGTTTTTTTAGGTGAAATAGTATTTTTTCACCAGGCAAATCGGGAAGCATCAAATCTAATAACATTAAATCATATTTTTTAGAGGAAAGAGCTTCAATTGCTTCTATCCCATTGTGATATGCTGAAACATTGTAATGGTTTCTTTTTAATAATTCTGTAAGAATAAAGCAAATTTCTTTATCATCTTCTACTAATAATATATCAATCATAATAAACTCCTTTGGTAATAGGTATGGTAAAAATACTAACATGATTTGTAATTTCATACAAGTTACTGTTTTAAATAATTTGAAGGTTTCATAGGCGAGTGGGAAAATATAAAGATAAATTTATAATTTTATGGAAATTTAAGAACTGATTTAAGAGAAATGTTAGAATTAGACATTATCATTATCATTATAGGATTTAAGAAACGAGGGAAGTGATTAGAATGAAAGAACCCGAAAAAATATTGGAAGCAAAAGATATTTGTAAAGCATACGGAAACAATATGGTACTTAATCAGGTAAATCTTACGATAAAAGCGGGCGAGATATATGGACTGGTTGGAGAAAATGGTGCAGGAAAAAGTAGCCTGATGAAAGTTATTACAGGACTAACAAAGCCGACTTCAGGTGAGATAAGTTTATTTGGTAAAAAAAATCTTGAAGATGAAAGAAATAAGATAGGATGTTTAATTGAAAATCCAGCTTTGTATATGGACATGACAGCACGCCAAAATTTGGAAATCCAGCGTACTCAACGAGGAATTCCAGGAAAAAGTAGTATTGATGAAGTTCTGGAAATAATGGATTTAAAGGACGCTGGAAATAAAAGAGTGAAGGCTTTTTCTTTAGGGATGAAACAGCGATTAGGAATTGCAATTGCATTGCTTGGTCGCCCACAGTTGCTAATTTTAGATGAACCAATAAATGGCTTAGATCCAACCAAAATTAAATATGTGCGAGAAGTCTTAAAGAATATGAATGAAGAAGATGGTACAACGATACTTATATCCAGTCATATTTTGCCAGAGTTACATCAACTTGCAACTGTATATGGATTTATACATCATGGAAAAATGTTACAACAGATTACAGATAAAGAATTAGATGAGAAATGTCGTCGTCATGTTCATATCGAAGTAGACAATGTGGAAAAGGCTAGTTGCATTTTAGATGAGAGGTATCCAGAAAGTCAAATAAAAGTTTATTTAAGAAATGTGATTAAGGTATTTGGTTATAATAAAAATATTTCTGATATAACAAAAGAATTAGTATATGGAGGAGTTGGTGTAGAAAAAATAGGATATGAAGGAGAAGACTTAGAAGAGTATTACACAAATCTATTATCGGAGGTGAAATCGAATGAGACAGCTTAAAGCAGAGTACTATAAAATGAAATATTCGCGAGCCTCGAAGTGGGTTTTAGTATTTATGGCATTTATTTTTTTTATACCGTTCGTTGTGGGAAATGATACATTGTTTATGACTTTTGGTGATTATAGAAATATAGATAGCATTGGTTGGATTTGCTACATAGACGACATGAATAATGTAAAAGCTGCAGAAATCGCAAGATTTGCATTATCAATTAATTTTTTTTCTTGGATTGGATTAATTGTCTATATTACGACAATGGTATCTGCAGAATTTCATCAAGGAACAATAAGAGCTTCTGTCGTATATGGGATAAATCGAACCAAATTATTTTTAAGTAAATTACTGGTGATAAATGTTCACTTTTTTATTCTCTATTATATTGTGGAAACTGCATTAGGCTTAGGATTAGCATGGAAGTATGGTTTTCATTATAAAGGTGAGGAATTTTTGATTTTTATCGGAATGGTTACCTTAAATATGATAGCTATGATTGGAATGGAAGCTGTGGCGGTTTTGATTACGGTTTTAGTAAAGAATACAGGAATTGTGGCAGCTTTATCATGTGTATATTTCTTTGCAGGTGCGATTACTTATCCTATGGTATATGAGAATTTTCAAAATCAATCAGTGCTTCTTAAAGCATTTTGTGTTATGAACCCGACCACTTATATGTATAATATTTGTGGATATCGGATGACAAATGGGATTGTTGTTGGAACTATTATGTATGGTATGGGTGCGTGCCTGGTGGGGATAGTTTTAATGCATTTTGCATTGAAACGTCAAGAACTTTAATTTGTGTTTCAAGTAGCTCTTACTACTTTGAAATAAATAAATATTTTACAGGAGGATATTGCAATGAAGTGGATTAACAAAGCATCAGAGGACAAAAGTACAAGAATCTGCTGGGTTTACAATGATAAAGGTTGTGGATCTAAAAAGGCTACATGTGTAATTCGTTACTAAAGATATTTGTAGTCAGTAAAGGAAAATGTGCTCAGCAATATGCTGGGCACATTTTCATTATTGCAAAGAACACTGTGAAAACAAGAGATTAAGAAAAGAGGATATAATAATGAAATTATCAAGATACAATATAGAGAAAAAAGAAGATAAAAGTTGTTTGATTTACAATACGGTCACATCTGCAATACTGGAATTAGATACTGATTATGAAAAATCATATTATGAAATGAAAGAAGGGAAAAAATGTTCAAAGCCTGATTTAGAGTCAGCATTATTAGAGGGTGGTATGCTAGTTGAAGATGATAAAGATGAATTTGCAGAATTGCTTATAAGAAATAAAATAGAAAGGTTTGCGGATTCAAATCTTACATTAACTATTGCCCCAACTATGGCATGTAATTTTTGTTGTCCCTATTGCTATGAAAAAGGGAGAGAATATATTACTATGTCTGAGACTGTTCAGGATCAATTAACATCGCAGCTCAAAGAAAAATATCAGCATATACATGAATTAACGGTATCTTGGTATGGAGGGGAGCCATTATTGGCAATTGAAACTATTGAAAAATTAACCAAAAAGATAAAGTCTGTTTTGCCACTTGGTTGCAAATATAATGCGGATATGGTCACAAATGGTTATAAATTGACTAGAAGAGTAGCTGAAAAATTAAAAGACATGGACATCCACTATATTCAAGTTACTTTAGATGGTTCAAAACAAGCCCATGATAGTAGAAGGATTCTCCATAATCATCAGCCTACCTTCGAACATATATTGGACAATATAAGAGAATGTGCGGATATTTTGAATATTTCGATAAGAATTAATGTTGACAAGACAAATATAAACGAAGCAACAGAAATATTTGATTGGCTAGAAAGATATGGTTTAAAAGGTAGAGTTGGTTATTATTTAGCACCAGTAGATGATATTAATGGAGTATGTAATAATCATATATGTATGGAACGACCACAGTACGCAAAAGAAGAGATTGCGTTTTATAAAGAAGGGATTAAGAGAGGCTTTATGTACCAAGGTGTTAAGCCGAGCAATTATGGTGTATGTGGAGCAATTAGCTTAAATTCATTTGTGATAGGTCCAGATGGAGCGTTGTATAAATGTTGGAATGATATTGGATATAGTGAACGAAGTATCGGTAATTTGGAAAAAGGAATCAAACTTACAAATAAATTTGTAGAATGGCTTTCCTATGATGTCGTAAAGGATCAAGAATGTAAAGATTGTTCATTTTTTCCAGTATGTTATGGTGGGTGTGCTGCTTATAAAAATAAGATTTGTTCTTCAGTAAAATGGAATGCAGAAGAGATGTTGGAGCTGATGAAAGAAATGGCTCAATGAAATAGCAGGGAGAATTGGAATGATAAAATTTTGCAGTAAATATGTTTTTCAATATAAAATAGAATATGGGATATATTTTTTGTTGGGTATTATACTGTGCGGGTTAAATACATTTATACCGGCTGCTATGGGACAATTTATTAATATGTTTAATGTGGAAACAACATATTCAGCAATGTTAAAATTCATATTTTTATTACTGTTATTGTATGTTGGTAAGGAAATTGTCTGCTATGTCAATAAAATACTTTATATAAGGATACAGACTAATGCAGCATTTTCATTAAATTTCGAAATTGTAAATCATTTAAAAAAAGTTTCGCCACTCGTAATTGGCAGAACTGATTTATCGTACTTATCTCAAAGGATAAACAATGATGCGAATGATGTACTTATTTTTTTCATCAGCTCCTTGACTGAATTGATATTTTCAGTTTTTTCAGCGGGTATAATCTTATTTATGATTTGGAAAATGGATTCGATTGCTTTTATAGTTACAATGTTTTTATTAGCACTTTATTTTTTTATATATATTGGCTTCAAAAAGCGTATTTATAATTGCAGTTATGGAATGAAAGAGGAGAAATCCAATTTCTTCTCCAGACTGCAGGAACAATTAGAAAAAATAGAGTTTATAAAAATACATAGTATGGATTCATTTTTTTCAAATAGGTTAGTAGCATCATATCAAAAATTATATCGATCTATATTTAAACAACAAGCGACTATCCAGGCATTTGCAAATCTTGAAGGGATTGTAGGGGCAATATCTGTATGCATTTTACTTTGGATTGGAGGAAAAAAGATACTTACTGGAGATATGCAAATAGGATATTTCTATATGATTTCAGTATATTTTAATATGATTTTGGAATATGGAAAAGAAATAGTGGCATACGGTCAAGAATACCAAGAGGCTTATGTATCCTTTGAACGTATAAAATCTATTTTAGAAATTAAGGAGCAGTCTAAGGGGTGTATAAGACTTAATGAAATCAAACAAATTAGAATTCAGGATTTGAATTTTGCATATGACCAGAAAGAAACCATAAAAAGTTTTTCTACAAACTTAAAAAAGGGGAAAGTTTATGGATTGAAAGGAGAAAACGGATGTGGGAAAAGTACACTTATTAAAATTTTAATGGGTATGTATGTAGATGAATATCAAGGGAATATAATATGGAACGATACAGAAATGAGAAATTTAGATATGGATTATATAAGAGAACATGTAATCAGTGTAACAGAACAGGAGCCGACTTTAATAGCAGATACAATATATAATAATATTGCTTTATATCGAAAGCTTGATGTAAAATGTATACAGAGAGCCGTTGATTGCTTTGGTGATAGTATTTTGAAAAGAGATAATTGGGATTTGCAAATTAATGAAAAGTCAAGTAATATTTCCGGTGGAGAAAAGCAAAAAATTGCAATTATTCGCCAAGTAGTGCAAGACGGTCAGGTAATGATTTTTGATGAGCCTACCTCAGCTATGGATGAGAGTGGAAAAAAACAATTTTTACAGTTGATCGATCAAATTAAAAATCATAAAATAATTATTATTGTTTCACATGATAATGCAATCTTGAATACATGTGATGAGATTCTAATATTATAAGGAGATATGAAGTTTGCTAGTTGTCTTTTTAATAACAGGAGTGTTTATATTATTAGGCATATTATACATTTTTCATCTGAAGAGGGAAATTAGAAGAATTATAGAATGGATAGAACATAATGAGCATATCTACTCGGTCAATGTATTTGATAAAGATATTGAGAACCTTGCACTTAGTATCAACAAGCGAATTAAAGAAGATGAACGAAAAGAACATCAGCTAAAAAAACAGGATAAAAATTTTAAAAAGATGGTAGCAAATTTATCACACGATTTACGTACTCCATTAACTGTTATTATTGGTTACTTGCAGTTAATTAGATTAGAAAAAAATGTGAATGAACCCGTTAATAGCTATATAGAACATATTGAAAAAAAGGCGGATTATTTAAAAAAATTAGTAGACGATTTATATTTATTGTTTTGGAGTGAAGCAATAGAGAGCGAAGTTGATATGAAATCAGTCAATATTACAGAGGTAGTCACTTCTTTGTTAAAGGAATATATTCAAAATTCAAAACGTGCCTCAGAACAATTAGATATTAGACTGCCACATGGAAACATTTGGATACTTGCTCAAGAGAAAATATTAATTAGAATTTTATGTAATTTAATAGATAATGCTTTAAAGTATAGTACTGGTGATATAATGTTTTACATGTGGGGAGAATCCGAGTATTGTCATATACAAATAAGCAATCCTTCTGATTATATTAGTGATGAAGAATTAAAATCTATATTTGATTTGTTTTACACAAAAGATGAAGCAAGGACAAAAAGCAGTGGTATCGGATTGTATGCTACTAGAAAGCTAGTAATACAAATAAGTGGTGATATTCAAGTGAATTATGAAGCGGGAATTTTCACTGTCAGTATAAAGTTGCCCTTAATATGAAAAAATTGGTCACAGTAGAAAAATAAAAGATATTGTTACTGCATTTTGAAACCCTGAAAGTGAAAGCACTGTCCATTTTTTGAAGAGTCTTCTGGAATACAATAGATTATTATTCCCTGCGATTGCTGTTATGCTGTCATCCTTGAGACAGAATACGTGGTAGTTCGGAGTGGTTTTTGTCATTTCACTGGGACGGCAGAAGGAAAACTTATAAAGCATAATAGAAGTGGGTATGTGAAAGTGGCATATCCACTTCTATTGTATTTAGAGAAGAAATCTAAGAGTTCTTCGGGGAAACATCTTCATTTAGGGATAATTCCTCATACGCAAGTAAATCCGGAGTAACCTTTTCTTCACCCGAAAGGTTTGCTACATTCCGGAAATATAGGCGATAATAATGTCCAGATAAAAGGCGGATATTTTTATCGAATGTAAAGTGATATTCTTTCTGGTCAGTGGAACGGAAAATAATTTTCTGTTTCTTGGTAAGTGGGCTGACTTCACGTTTTGTACAGGTTCCAGTTAATTCGGTATAGTCATGCATCTTGATGGTATGTAGCAGACTCACAATTCGTATGGCAGTTCCAACACCGATGCAAAGACTCATAAGGAGAAATATCTGGTCGTCTGTTATAAATCCGTAAATACATCCAAATAGGACACAGAAAAAGCCGATTGCCCCATGGACAATCAGCTTATTAAGAAATGGTTTTGGCATAATTTGCTCCTTCCTATAATTTTTCAAATGCAATCTGTTTATTGAGGTACAAATTACTGATGGCTTCCAGTACAGGATAACCGGCATGGGTGAATTGGATATCCTGTGCCAGGGTACGGAATGTTGCATCCGAGGTTTCATAGAGCTGCGTCAAAAGTTGCTCTGTATTTTGTGGATGGATGCCCTGTTCTACACAGGTTACAAGCTCTGCCGTAGAAATCTGTACTTTTTTTGCTATTTGGAGTACCGTGTCCTCTATAGCAGTCCGTGCCGGCTTTTTTAGATAATGGATCAGTTCCTTTGTGTGCAGTTTTTTCTTCATGCAGAGATAGATGCAGGTAAAAAGCCGTACTGAAAAACTGTCCTGCAATGGGCTGATATAAAGTTCTCCTAAGAGGCGGTACAGGGCATCCACACCAGTTAAACCATCCCCTTTTACAACCAGTCCTCGAAGCAGCAGCCGATTCAGGTAAGGTTCAATGGGGATATTTTCCGAACGGTGATGTTTTTTCAAGCGTTCGGAAAAAGCAGACTGCAATTCATGGATCTGTCGGATTTGAAATGCGAGGCTGCTCCACAGAAAGAATTCTTCTTCTGTCAGTCCGTATTCCTGCCGGTTATTGATAACAGTCGGTGTTTTATGTTCCTTTATGGAATCCTGGAATCGTAGGATTCCGACTGCAGTATAAAGTGTCAGCATAATCGTTCTCCCTTCAAGATAAAAGAGTATATAATTTGGTATCCTGCTGTAAGTATTTCCGGGCTTTGCTTTGCCATGCCCGGACATGATTCATTGGGACACCATAATGTTTGGAAATTTCTTGGTTGGTATATCCTTTTTGCTGCAGGAGCAGGGCATGTATTCCTTTTCTTAGTGTATTGCAGCTTCTCGCTTCTAAGGACTGCAGGTGCTTATAAATGGGTTCCTGGTTCATACATTGTTCCTGCCATAGTTCGGTTTTTTGGTCTACAAGCAGGGGTTCCATGTCAAATTCGGAAGATGCATACATGGAACAGGTGTATTTTCGTTCTTTTTGCAGTTTTCTCCAATAACTGTAAATGGCATTTCGTATGGCAACTCTGGCGTAAACTGCAAAGGGACGGGTGTTGTCATAGTTCATGGCGGCTTTGCATAAAGCTAAGTTTCCGGCTTGCAGAAGGTCTTGCTGCTCATCGTATGAGACATAAGCACAACGAGTAGTCAATTTTTTTACCATTTCAGGTACCAAATATAAGTACTCCTCTGTCAATCGGCGTTCATCATCTGTCATCGGGATGATCATACATATCCCCCCTTTCAACCAATGGCCCTGAGAGGGATATGGTTATTCTCCAGAATCTTCATGGATTCCAGAATTAGTTGATCACACATATAAGTGCTAAATTCTCCGATGTGTGCTTCCTTGGCAGTCAGACAGAATTTATCAGCAATCCAGCGGTAAGCCTCCGATTTCGTAAAGATGTGGTTTAGCCATATCTGGTCAAACACCCGGTGTGCTTGGATCCTTTTTTGCCGAAGCTCTTTGTTTGCCAGTTTTCCTTTGGCATTGGTAGTGCCAGGATGAACTCCTACATAAGAATTACACTGTGGGAAGTGACTGCACACATAGAGTTTTCCATCTTTCGCTTTATTTCCATATACATAGGACGCATCCCTTAAAATTGCGATGCTGCCGCAGTATGGGCAGCGGATTTGTTTCTGTTTCATAAAGATTCACCTCGCTTACGTGTTTTATACGTATATTGTAAGAAAGCAGGTGATGAATTCCCATAGGATGGGCATAGAAACTACTCCCAGATTCGGACTAAATGGCACAAAATGGCAGAAAATCTAAGAATAGAACAGTGCCTTGATAAGCGGAAAGAAACCGCTGTCTGCAAAACGTGAGTAATTTACTGGTGTAAAGATGAACCCTGCACAGAAAATCCGGATGACATAAACAGAAATCAGAGCTATACATAGCCGATACAGATTTCTGGTGCGTCTGCTCCAGGGCTTTCTCGGACGAAACTTCAGGTACAGGATTAAAAGTGCAGGAATAAAAATTAAGTTCGTAAATATTGTATCGATTCCTTGAATCATAGCAGTGAAATTCAACATAAAATCGCCTCCTTTCTTATCCTGTACGCAGAAAGTACCAAAAGTGCAACCTTTTACCAGTAATAATGGGATGCTTCCTGATGCCGCAGTAAAGCAAAACAAGGACATGGCTTATCGGTCAATGCTTCTTTTGCAAAGTAGAGTCCATATAAGGACTGAAACTGTTCCAGTGTTATGGCGGACAGGCATTCCGTTGGTTCCGGTATGCGGGAGAAGAGCATACGGGCATCTGCCATGGGCAGGATACAAGGACTGCCGTTTTCATCTGGATGATATAAGAAGTGTGGGCCATTACAATAACCTGGGGTTTTACAGGAAACGCAGCGAACATAAATACAGGAATGCCAATTTCCATCACAAATATCTAAAAAATGCCGGATGTGCTTGGCATCGGCATTACAACGAGATTGTTCCATATTCATCACCTTTATAGCAGGCAGCCGTAAGAAGCTGCCTGTGAGCATATTTATTGATAGTTACTTATCTTTTTTTCGCTTACGGATATATAAAATACCAAATCCGGCAGCAAAGAGGAGTGCGGCACCTGCCAGTAAAAGATAAGGAAGAATGGTTGTTTCATCTCCAGTCTTGACTGGTTTGGAAGGTTCCGGTGTGTCTTTTGGAACTTCCGTAAGTTTTATCGTCTGTCCTTTATCGTCCAGATCCTCATGGGAAGCAATTTCAAGTGCTGTTTCTCCTTCAAGGGAAAAAAGTTTTTCAAAAACGACTACATCATGACCAGCCAATGTGCTTCCATCAAAAGTGAAGATGACTTCGACAGAACCATTGGAATCCTTTGGTGTAAATTCTGTTTCTGACGTGACAGGTTTTCCATCAATCAGAACTTCCTTTTGGGTTGTTTTGTCCATCAGTGTGCCGACCAGTTTGTATGGAGTATCCGGAATCAGATTTTGGTAGGATACGGTGTCAATGATGGTTACTTCTTTCGTAGCAACGGCTTCCTGATCCCCATCCGCTTTGTCCTTCGCAGTAGTTCCAATTCCTGGGAAGTAGATAGACTGTTCATGGTCTTCTATATCGGCGTGAACAGCAATCTCTTTTTCCTGATACGTTAAAGACTCAAAGACAACAATTGTTTTGCCGGACAGGATGCTGCCATCAAATGTAAAGGTAAGTTCAATACTGCCAGAGGCATCTTCAGGAGTAAAGGTCGTAGTGGCAGTAATCGGTTTACCATCTGCCTGAAGAGGTTCTTTTGTCTCTTTGTCCATCAAGGTACCGGTAAGTGCATACTCTTTTCCTGGAATTAGGTTACTATATTTAACCGTATCAACAATAGTAATCTCTTTATCGGTTTTGGCAAAATGATCTCCGTCTGCTTTGTCTTTTGCAGTGGTAGCAATTTCCGGGAAGTAGATGGTCTGCCCATTATCTTCAAGATCAGCGTGTGTTGCAAATTCTTTGCCGTCATAAGTAGCAGATTCAAAAACAACTACGGTTTTTCCGGCAAGGGAAGTCCCATCAAAAGAAAAAATCACATCTACCGTTCCAGAGGATTCTTTAGGAGTAAATGTGGTTTCGGCAGTAACCTCTTTCTTATCTATTTCGACAGGTTTTCCGGTTTCTTTATCCATAAGGGTTCCAGTCATAACATATTCTTCGCCGGGCAGAAGATTTTTGTAAGCTACCGTATCTACAAGGGTAACTTCTTTATCTGCCTGGGAAAGATTCATATCTGTTTCCTTATCTTTTGCAGTGGTCCCGATTTCTGGGAAATAGATAGTCTGATCCTGATCTGTAATGTCCGCATGAACAGCCAGTTTTAAATCCTCCTGGTACAGTTCTTCAAATACTACGATTGTTTTGCCCTTCAGAGAAGAGGCATTGAACGTAAAGGTCACTTTTGCAGAACCAGAAGATTTTTTTGATTTGAAGGTGGTTTCTGCTGTGACAGGTTTTCCATCTATTTCAATTGGCTTTCCGGATTCCTGATCCATCAGTGTGCCGATGAGCTTATAAGACTGTCCCTTCTTTAAGCCTTCGTATTCTACGGTATCAACCAGAGTGATTTTTTCTTCTGGTTTGGCAAAGTGGGAGTTGCTGTCTTTGTCAAGGGCAGTAGTTCCAATGGTAATCTGATCATCCGTTAAAGTTCCCATATCCACGACTACGTGATTTTTATATACAGAGACCTCAATTTTTAAGAGGTTCATACCTTCATTGGAATCGCAGCGTTGTTCTTCCAAAATATAGGTATCATAAATCAGGGCTCCTTTGGTATCATCAGGTTTAGAAGAGCCAAACCAGATTCCGTCTTCAGAAGTTTCCCCACGATTGGTATTTGTAGTGTGCTTATTCCATTCTGAGGAGGTACTGGCATAGCCATTTTTGTCTGTTACAATGGTATGACTTTCTCCTGTAGTTTTGGAGGTAATGGAAAATGGGACATTTGCCAGCCGGTTTAAATCTCCGTCAGATACCTTTACGAATTCTAAATCGCCACGGATTACCTGATTGGAAATCGCTGTTTCTTTTGCAGTTAAATCCAAAATTTTCCCATTTTCTGTGATATGAAACTCCTGAGAGAGTTTTCCCTCGTTCAAATAACCTTCCGGTGCTTTTGTCTCATCACCCCGGTAATGTCCATAAGGGAGAGTATCTTTTTTTGTGGAAGCAAGCCCTTTTTCATCTGTCTTCAAAGTGAGAACTACTTGATCTTTTTCGTAAAGGGTTCCATCCACAAGAACAGGATTTGGACCAAGATTGGTGATTGTAAATTCTGCATCCTTTAAAGAAGCATTTCCCTGTGGTTTGGCTTCTCCCGTTTCCAGATCCCGTTTTTGGATTTTGACACCGCCACGGATAATCTGGTTAGAAACAGAAGTCTCTTCTGTTGTTAAATCTACGATTTCTCCATTTTGGGTGATGTCAAATTCAAGAGCCTTTGCACCATCGGTTAGGTATCCGGAAGGCGCTTTGGTTTCTTCAATCCGGTAATGTCCAAGGGGCAGGGCATCAGCGGCACTTGCAGCAATACCATGTGCATCCGATTTAATTGTAAGTACTGCCTGACCATTTTCATAGAGCTTTCCACCTACCCATACCGGCTGTTTGTTCAAAGTGGTAATGGTAAATTCGGCATCTGCAAGCGATGCGGTTCCTTGTGCTTGTGTTCCCTGAGTTTCCAGATCCCGCTTCTGAATTTTGACGCCGCCTCGGAAGACCTGTTCTTCGACAGAAGAAGCGTTATAAATAGAGATAGTTTCTTCCGTACCGGTACTGGTGATTTGCTGCACGAAAACAGATTCGTTTGGAAGATAGCCGGCAGGTGCTTTGGTTTCCTGTACGGTTACTGTACCCAGTGGGAAGCAGACGGTCTTTCCATCACTGGCATAGAAAAATTCATCCCCGGATACCAAATAATCTTTTGTAAAATGGATTTCTCCAGAGGCATCTGTTTTCAATATCCAGGTGCGAACCGGTTTCTTACCATTTGCTCCGGGATCGGTAGCTGACTGCTCTGTATAGAATTTTATTGTAAATTCGGCATTGGCGAGAGAGCCGGTTCCCTGTGCAGAATTTTGCTGTGTGTCAGCATCCAGCTTTTTAAGGAGCAGTTTTACGGGATTATTTTGAGGAATATCCTTTACTTTTACGGTAGATGTTCCTTCTGCTTTTACCGTAACATTATGGGCGGAAGGATCTATAGCAAATCCTTCTGGGGCACTGATTTCTTTAACGGTGTAACTTCCTTCTGCCAGTTCTTTGGATTTTGCATATCCTTTTTTATCGGTAACAAGAGTTTCTACCAGTTCTTCCCCTTTGTAGATTCCGTATTTGGCTCCTTCTAAAGAGTAATTGCCATTTTTATCGGAAATATCGGTATTGGCAGAGGATTTCTGCAGTTCGATAAAGCCGTTTGGAACCTGATACCAGCTTCCTGCAAAAGTTTGGGAAGCATTGCCAGGAACGATAAAAGCACGGAAGGATTCTGGTGGGGCAGGAAGCCCTTCAATGGCGTTGGCAACTTCCAATGCTTTGTCAATATAATTTTGAGGTGCACCATGAAAAGCACCGGTGTCCCCATTATTTCCTGCATGGATATAGGAAACGACCAGATGACCAATGACATAAGAATTGTCATCGGACCATCCTTGGAAATATTGATCTTTTATTACCTTTTCATAACCATATCCACCGTTTAAGTAGTAAAGAGCTTTTCTGAGTGGGGAATTTTTTCCCAAAAGGTTATAAGGATACTTTCCGGAAGCCGGTGTTTTCTTTAATGGTTCAACGCAATAAGCCGTGTTATTGCCATCAAAGCTCATGCGGGAAGTATAATAGTCCCCGTATGGAATTTTGGCTCCTGCCTTATAATCAATGGTTCCATCTGCAGCATAAGCGGTATGGGCATTGAAAAAGAGTGTGCTAAGAAACATCGTGACACAAAGAAAAAGGGCGGTTAGCCGGATATGAGGTTGTTTTGCTGGTTTTAACATAAATCTCCTCCTTTGTTAAAAAGAAAAGCAGCCACATTCGGGCTGCAGGTAACATTAACCGACTTTTTTATCCTGGCGTTTCAAGATTTCCAGGAGTTCCTGTCGGTCTGTGGTAATTAATTCTTTTTCCAGGTTGGAAGCTTTAAATTCCACAGTGATATTATTGTTGTTTGTTGAAATCAGTCCGTTTCCACGTTGGAAATGGGTGATATTCATAACTTCGGTTTCGGAAAGACGAAGAATGGTTTTTACACGTTGTGCCTCTTCATCTTCCATGTTAAGGATAATTTTGGTTTTACAGTTATTGATAATGCCTTTTCCATATTTTCCGTCATCCAGAGCAAAAAAGTCATTAAGATCCTGGGTTGCAAAAATACCGGCACCAGAGTATGCCCGGATAATCTTGGCAATCTCCAAAACAAATTCAGCGGCCAGGCGGTTACTGGAAGCACCGATGAGCTGCCATACTTCATCTACGAAAATAGCTTTTTCTTCGGTACGGTTTTCTTTGGCTTTATCCCATACATAGTCCAGAGCAACAAACATCCCCACCGTTAAGAGATCGCTGGAGCCGGTCAGCTCTGAGATGTCCAAAACAGTATATTTATTGGTCAGGTCTACATTGGTCTGCTGGTTAAAAGAGGAAGCAGAGCCATGGACAAGACGGTTCAGGATGTGAGCCAGCCGTTTGGTATCTTCGGTTTCCATCAAAACATCATATACATCTCCAAGAATTGGCATCGCTTTATAATGCTCCGGGTGTTTGGGATCAATGAGGGATTCATTCTTATGGGTGATTCCCTTTCTTGCATAGGTTTTAATCAGTGCTTCGTCCAAAAGCTGTTTTTCCTCATGGCTCATATCTGGAATGAGCAGAGAAAAGAAAACGTGCAGACGCTGAATCTTACTGGCTAAGGCAGATGCGTCTAAAGTTGGACCGTCCAGCAGCTCATTGACAGAGTTATCTACTTTTCGGATCTCCATGACATTGATGCAGTTTTGGCTGGCAGGAGAAATCTGGATAAAGGTTCCTCCTACATTTCTGGCAGCCCGATAAAACTCATGACCTTTTAACGGTGCGATGATAAATACCTGGATTCCTTTACGCCGCATACGAAGTGCCATAGTCTGCATGGTAAAGGTTTTTCCGGATCCAGAAGTGCCAAGAATCGCAATATTGGAGTTTTTATATTGTTTGGAGTCAAAAATATCAGCAATCACTAAAGAGTTGTTATGCTTATTTACTCCAAATAGGATGCCGTTGTCATCGCAAATGCTGTAGCTGACGAAAGGATAGCAACTGGCAGCTCCGGTGGTTAAGACATTTCGTTTTGAGAGTTCATAGAGCTTCTTATCCAGGTTTACAAGAGGAAGGGAAGATAAAAATCCCTGTTCTTGCAGGAAGTAACAAGACCGCAGATCCATATCCTGTGAGATGAGAAGTTTTTTCATCTCCTGAATCCGCCATTGCAGTTCTTCCAGATCACCTGCCGTAATTGTAATCAAAAGATTCATGTAATAGAAATCTTCATTATTAGCAAGTCCCTGTTTGAGGAAATAGCCGGAACGGATGGCAGAATCCAGATCATCAAAATCCGCATTGGTATCAGAGGCATCTTTGATCTTTGAACGGTTGATCCGGATTTGCTGTCCAAGACGTTGCTGGATCTTATCTTTGGGCTGTTTATGCAGAAAAAAGTCAATGTCAATTCCTTCGCCAGCATTGATAAGCAGGGACAGCCAACCTGGCATTACTTTTGCTTTGTAACCATCGCACGGCACCAGCAGGTAAGAATGGTAGATGCCATTTACCAGCACATAGTTGCTGTGCTTAAAGTCCAAAGACTCTGGCGCAATGAATTCATTGATATGGATGTTATCCACTTCCTGCTCACGGCCAGATTCCATATAGCGGGTAAGTACCTGGTTAATCCGTTTTGGCAAAGGTGTTTCGGTACATTTGGTACGGTTCAGTAAAGTGTAGAGTACATCGGTTGTAAACTCATCTTCATTGTCATGAACCAGCACATCGTTGCCGCATTGATATAGAAAGGTTTTTGCGGTCTGTGCAGCAGTTTCCAAAGCTGCCAGGATTTCCTTTTCCTCCACCTTCCGATTCACATTGAAAGGTTCGTATTCAAAGATTAGGAAAAAACGTCTGGAAACCGCTTCTCTGGAACTTAACTGCCGGACAAATTGGATATAGTCTTTTTGTAACTGCCGGCAGTTAGGATCTGATTCCCGTTCCATTTCCAAACGGGACTGTTCCAGATGTTTGTTGATATCCGCTTTTTTGGAGATCATCTTAATCTGCAGTTTCACAGGACTGATTTTTAGGTAGGAGATGAAACTGAAGATGATCCCCTGTTGTTCCCTGGCACTGCGTAAGAGGAAATTGATCGGTTCAATCTCCAGGATTTTTACATAACGATGGTCTGTCGTGTAGATAACACCATTGGCAATCTTATCAATAGGAAGATAATCTTCCAAGGTGATTTCTTTTCGCTTTTTCTTTTTGCTTTTCCCGGAAGCAGGAGGCTGGTTGGAAGCTTTATTCGCAGTTCTTTCTTTTTTTCGTTCCTCCGAAAGTTGCTGCTTTATCTGTTGTTTTTCAAGTTTTGCCTGCCTTTTCGCACTTTTACGTGCAGCGGTTTGTTCTTTTTTTAATTGTCGGGACTCATATTTAAGAATCCGGATGTCTTCACGAGCCTGTTTGCGTATTCCACGTTTTGTAGAAGTGTCAAACTGCCGGCGTTCTTTTTTTTTAATAGCAGAGGTTTCTTTTGTTTCCTCTTCGGAAGACATCTGTGAGCAGTTCTCTTCAGAAGAAGATTCTGCAGGTTGCTTTGGATGACGTTTTCGTTTTCTGGTTTTGGGTTCTTTGTTACGGGGTTTTTTAATCCGGTACTTTTTTTTCGGCTCCGGATGTACATCCATACGGTAAATAACCCGGCGGTTTTTCAGAAAACGCAGAGCGTTCATTAAAAACGCAGTAATGCTTTCCCCACCGATTCCAATTAGAGAAATCATAGCTGCAGGCAGAGCAGTCATACAGAGAATAATAATCCTGACAGTGAGTGTCAGAGGCAGATTGATAACAGGAATGGTGATCAGGATTGCCAGGACACCGCCTTCGATGGCATTACGGATTTTAAACATTCCGCCCATAAAGGTCCCTTTTTCTATAAAATTGCGTGGGATGAAGACAGGATGTTGTTCTTCAGTATTGTTCATGGCTGCACCTCCTTTGGTTCTTCCATGGAAGGAGTTTCCGGAACTTCTGTGACAGGGGCAGCTTTTTCCGAATTCACGGAGGTATCGTCATAACCGCCTTCTTGCAACTGTTCAATTTCCTCTGTTGTGATAGAAGGAAGTTTGTCATCTGTCGGACGTTCATAGATGATTTCTTTTCCAGAATCCGGGGTACGTTCCTCACCGAAAAAGAATCTTCCAGTAGAGGAAGTGTAGTACACAGGAAGAACGGACTTATCCGGAAGCTGGAACAAAAAATTAATATCAGAAGCATTGGGATAGGTAGTATCATCAGCAAGGAAACGGATGGAAGTTAGAGACATCTGTTTTACGTTTTTAAGATAGGAGGTCAGTTCTTCCTGAAAAAGTTTCACCTGTTCCTTGGAGAAAAAGTCTTCCAAAGCTTCAAAATCCTGAAAGCTTATGGATTCGTTATTTTCTGCTTGTTCTGTCTCGGCATTTTCATTATTATCGTGTTGAGTATTTTCTGTCTCGGATTTTTTGTTTCCTTTTTGGGATTTCCAGATGGAGGGAAAAACAAATCCGATGATAATTAAAAAGGCCATCATAAAGATAGCCAGAATTGCTTTTTTTCTGTTCATAAGTGTCTCCTTTATTTTTTAGCGAAGATCCAATAGGCATTTGCGGTTGCATGCACTTCCGTCATCATATCGAATTCACGGTTGATGTAGTTTTTGGAAGGACTGTCATTGGGATCATTGACTAATACTTTACCTCCAGCCGTTACACCACGAAGGACAATAAAATGTCCGCCACTGGTAAAAAGCCCGGCTCTTTGGGAACTGATGACCGGATGACCTTCAGATAAAGCCTGAAGTACCTGGTTGGGATCACCGGTCTGTGTGACAGCCCCACACCCAAAATGATCGGACGCTGCCTGAAAATAAGACCAGTAAGTGCCGACTCCTGGTTTGTAATAGGAATTTCCGCACCAGGATATTGCATCAATAGGTGTAATGGTAGTGCCTGTAAGATAACTGGCAATCATAGCAAAGCTTGTCGGACCGCATCCGCTGCTGGCGATAGAACCCCCGCCGTATGGAATGTTTCCATAGTCTGTCTGGAGATAGTGTGGAATCTGCATGCCGTTTGCGGGATAGCTGCCGCCACTGGCAGTAATTTGGTAATACCGAAGGACATGCTCCACATATTCTTTATCACCATACCGGTCATAAGGCCAGCTTGGTCTTGCACACATCATATCAGAGTAGGCAATCGCATTTTCTTTGGTATATCCACCGTCACGCTCCATTGCCCAGTCAATGTATGCAGAACCGTAGTTGTAACCCTGAAGAGCCAGTTTAATCCGGTCTAAGTCCGTAGGTCCGGTACAGCCGGCTTTGTCGAGGGCATATTTTAATTCCTGAATACCACATTCAATGGAGTATTCCGGATCTGTAATCCCATTTGGTACATGGGGATAGCGGGTATTAAATCCACCTTCCGCTGCTTGCATCACATCCAGCCCCCGTCCGCCAGACTCCTGCATCATGACTGCAAGGATTAAATCCACGTAATCACTCATACCGTATTTTGCAGCAGCTCTTTCTACAGCAGGGCGGTAGGACAATACCTCATCGCTAAGATTGATAGCAGCCACAATACCGGAAGAAGCAGTTCCAAAGAAAGCAGTCAGATTTTCTGCATAGTTTTTGGCAAGTTCTTTCTGCTTGTCTGTAAGATGGAATACATGGTCTGCAAAATAGGAATCCCCAGCATAAACAACGGTATAGGTGTGTTTCGTAAAAGTAACCGTCTGTGTTTGTGCCTGTCCCTGTTCTGTGCCGGCTTCTCCTTCTGCACCGCCATCAACGGTAACTTCCATGGTAACTGTTTCGGTTGCTACATCATAAGAAAAAAGTCCTTCTTTGTTTTCACGGATGAGTTTCTTTAATTGGTTTCGGTTGATGTTTTTATAGTCATCCTGGCTGGCACAAAATTGTGAAATCAGCAGATTGGCATTGACGGAGATGCTGTATGTATAGGGATCATTGATGGATGCAGTATCACCTTGTGGAAGACGGGAAATTGCTGCATGGATCTCTGCCAGAATGTCTTCATGGCTTTCTTCTAACACTTCAACGATGGCTTCACGGGAAGCACGGATGTTTTCACTGATCATAGAGTTGCTGTTTAGCACATCGCTTTGGTCGGTCAGACTTCCAAAGATCAGACCAGGGAGCATCACAATAAATAAAACCGGAAGCAGCAGTATGGCGAGAATAACAAGAAGAATTTTAGCGAACTGATTCCGGTTGGCTATGACTGCGCCAATCGCTGCTGAAAAAGGCCCGCCAAGGGCTGCACCATATCCTGCTTTGGAGAAAGTGGCTGCTGTTTTTAAGGACTTTAGATGAGAAATGGTACTGGAGCCTACATCCATTGCTTCGTCAAGTCCAGAGCGTTCTGTATCCATCACTAAATCCGATCCTTTCTTGGAGGAGTAGGGGGAAGCTTTTGGACAATGGATTCATTGTAGGCTATCTTTCCATCGCCAGCATCATAAGGAATTTTGGATACCGTATTTTCAGCATACTGTTTGTACCAGGTAGCTCCGTCTACAGATTGAACAGTTTCATAGGTTCCCTGGGTAGGAGGCGTATATTGATCGGCATGGTACATAGCAAATTCCCGGCTGTCCCCATTGGAACCGGACTCAACTCCTGTTATCCTGCCGCCGCCAATCTCAACATTGGTATAGGAATGATCCGTTTTATCTTCATTTTGAATTCCCATGTAGGATTGAAATGCAGAAACAGCCCCATCACCTTTGATCGAGCCAACTTGACCATAGTTTCCCTGAGCAATATTGCTGATAACGTTATTGGCAAAATCTCCGCCCTTTTCAAGGGAAGACTGATAGAGTGCATTTCCGATACTTGGCCCTTCGGTATATCCGGTGGCTGCATTTACCGCAGAACGTTCTGTCTGCCTTCCAACGGCTCCGGCTAATCCTCCGGAAAGGAAAGAACTTTGTACTGCAGCACTTCCGGGAGAGGAAGAATGGGAACTACTATGGCTTCCACCTCCATGCCCTCGAAAGGAACTTGCAAGACCTCTTCCGGCGATTAAAAGTTCAGCCATCATATTTCCACCAGTATTTCCAACATTGACTCCCAGACTTGCCATAAAGCTGTCAATCTTTTGAGAAACCTTCAAAAAAGCAATGGCACACAGAAACCAGATAAAGACATTACCGGTTACCGTTTCTTTTCCCTGTGCATCTACAGCTTGCTGTACCTCTGCTTCTGTAAGTTCAACGGCAAAGACCGGCATGGAAGTTACAAGAATCAGACAAGAAATCAATAGCAGGCTGCAGAGCAGTGTTTTCTTATGTTTCATAATCTCCTCCTTCCTAGAGTGATAAAGGGTTTGCAAGGAATGTTCCGACCATGGAAGTAAACAGCCGTAAACACCAGGCGTTCATTAAAAGCAAAAAGAACTGTCCGCCGAGCATACGGCACCAGCTCTTAAAAACATTTCCGGTAGCCTGGGAAGCACCCGTGGAAAACGCAACAGGTGCGGTGTAGACCAGAACTCCAAGCAGTATATAACGTTCCGCAGCTTCAAAAAGCAGCTTGATGTAATTCCAGGCAAGGATCAGTACCAGTATGAGGGCAACAATGGCAACAGCACCATTGGCACATACCCCCAGGATTACTGTAATCACAGAATTGAATTTGGCAAATTCCAGTGGTGGAAGATCTTCAGTCAGAATCCAGCTATACGGGGTTCCTGCAATATTCAATAGAAGATCCACGATGTCTTTGGCATAAAATGTCAGGAAAAGGAACATAAATGCCCGCAGTGATAATTTGATTGGATCTTCAGCGTCAATCCCTGTCCCCATAAAATAATTCTTAAAAAGCTGCCAAACCCAGTTTAAAAGGATGAGTCCGATAGCCAGTGCCAGAAAAATCTGGTACATTGTTTCCGCTGCTGGAAAATACCGGAGAAAAGTATCCATGGAACATCCCAGTGCACCCAGAACAGAAGTAGTAATCAAATCCAGAATGTTCATGACCTGTTCGGCAATCCATTCTACAATTCCGTCAAGTATTCCCATGACAGAGCCACCTCCTTATCTGCATTATCCATTCCACTGCCCGCCGGCAAAGAACGGAGTGATGTAAGCCATGATAAATCCCAGACCATTGAGAATCGCCCATGTAATTATGATTCGTTTGAGCCATGCCCTGGATTCATCCACGGTTTTTCCGGATTTGGAAAAATTCATCAAAAGCAAAGCAACCGATGCAGTTACAACAGCCGCAATGGTGGAAATCAGGATAATCTGGTTATATACGTCTTTCATGATTTCTGAAGCTTTGTCCCAGATGGTAGCAGCCATAACTGGTTGTACATTACAGGCAATCAGAGTGAAGACAAGGAAGGCAGTATAGAGATATTTTCCATAGTTTCGATGATGTTTCATGCCCGGTGGGGCTTCTTTGTGTACATGGTTTTTCAAGTAAATGAACCTCCTTCATAAAAAGAGGGCAAAGTGAGATCTTTCACTTTGCCCTGGCTTATAGTTTTCCTGCCTCATAAAAGCTTCAGTCCGGTCAATACGGAGGAACGCTTATTCCATATTTAGTTGTGATACTCCTTTCCATGCACTAAAAAACGCAGCTTGCACCAGAGAAGAGGCATTCCCTGGAAAGCTGCGTTTTCGCTACATATAATTTTGACAGTATCATTTTAACATGGGTAGATTTCCATGTAAATCGCAGAAGTGTGCCAAGTTGGGACAAGTATGAGAAAGAATAATGACACGATAAAAATGAAAGAATTCCAAATAGGAAAAAAAAAGGACAAATTATACAATAAATATGGTGGTTTGTGCTGCTAACATATATTATGTAAGACAACAAGCAAGTAATGTGGTCTACTAATAAGGATACATATACGTTTACAAAATAAATATGAGTGGGAGGGAAGGTATGACAGTTATAGAATATAAAAAATATTTTGAAAGACTTAGAGGAGAAGGAGATTTTTCAAGATTAGGAAAAGTTTTTAAAACAAAAGAGAAATACTATTTTTTTGATACAGGAACAGGAAAAATCTTGGAATGTACTGAAATAGAATATAGTATTTTAAAACAGCTAGGGGAAGAAAATACTCTTGAGGTCAAAAAGTTAGAGTATTCGTTAAAAGATATACAAGCTGCGATAAATGATATAATTTCAATGGTTGAAAAAGAGAATATACTAAAAGCAACACCATTAGAGAAGTTTGAGGGAGAACATTTTGAGGATTTAACACAAAGTATTCCTCAAAATATGAGGCAGGTAGTGTTAGAAGTTACAGAAAATTGTAATCTCAGGTGTGATTATTGTATATATCAAAATTCTTTTTCAGGATTTAGAGATTTTAGTCCACGAAGTATGAGTGAAGAAACAGCAATTAAAGCTATAGATTATATACTTAAAAATAGTTATAGGGATGAGATTTATGTAGGCTTTTATGGTGGAGAACCATTACTTAAGTTTGATTTGATTAAGAAATGTGTATCGTATGCGTTGGAAAATCGAGGTGAAAAAAAGGTAACATTCTCTATGACAACAAATGGAGTATTGATGACAGAGGAAAAAGCAGAATACTTTGCATCCATACCAGAATTCAGTTTAATGTTTAGCATTGATGGTGATGAAAAAACACATAATGAACATCGAAAATTAGAAAATGGTAGGGGATCCTTTGAATTGTCTTTAAAAGGTTTTCAAAATGCTTTAAAAGCTTATGGAAACAGACGTAAGATGATATCGGTAAGTACAGTTGTCAGCCCTCCATATACAAAAGAGAAATTTGAGGATATGCAAGAATTTTTTGAACAATATGCAAAAGATTTAAATATGAATTGTACATATGTAGAACTTTCGGAAAATAATGCTCCAATATATACAGAAGAAGAAAGGGAGCGTTTGGAAAATAGGATGCCACTCTTGGCGTGGGACAAACAGAAAACACCGTCAGATAAAGAGAGATCATTTACATATTATCCACAAATAGGAGCATTCATGGGAATTCATACCCGACCGATTTGTGATGTGCCATTCATGTGGCACAAATTTAATGGGTGCTGTGTTCCTGGTACACGTCGCTTGTATGTTACAACTGAGGGCAAATTTTTAGCATGTGAAAGAATTGGAGAAGCGCCTAGCATCGGAGATGTGGAAAAAGGATTCGATATAGAGGCTATAAAAAAATACTATATAGATGAATATATGCAGAAATCATTGGTTGAGTGTCAAAATTGTTGGGCAAGTACTTTGTGTGGAATTTGTTATGCAAATTGCTATGATGTAAATGGATTAAATATGAAGAAAAAAATGGCGTGTTGTGAAGAAGAAAAATACACGGTAGAACAACAATTAATTTATTATCATGAAATACTAGAAAATAATCCAGAATTGTTAGAACCATTAAATCACATGATTGTAACTTAAGAGTAATCTAAAAGTTTACAATAAAAATAAAATGGAAAGGTGGTGAAAACATGAGAGTTGTCAATCCGATGGGAAGAAAAATCGACACCAGTGTAGAGGCAAACAATATAGCTAGAGGATGTACATGCGGTACATGGAGTAATTATTCAGGTACAAGAACGACAAGTGATTCCTGCAGCCATTGCGGATGTAATTGTAGAGATGCAAGTGGTGAAACTACAAAATATAGCACTAATAATTACAAAGATGCAAGCACAGCAGGAAGAAAATCACCAGTAGCGTATTAAAAGTATTTGAGAAACGCAAGTGAAAGAGGATAGAGGGGTATTTACTCATAAGTTTTTGAGGTGATATCCCTTTATTTTCTAAAAATATATGTTTTTGAACTAATCTTAAAAGAAGATAAGTAACAGCAGTTTCATTGGAGAATGAGTATGATAAAAAAACTATCTAATGGAATATCATATGAATTTATAGAGTGTGATATGGATATGTGCTATGTTTCATTAATTGTTTGGAATGGCTCATTAAAAGATAGAGGCAGATATGGTATTGCGCATTTTTTAGAACATATGCTTATGCAAATGGATTATGAAAGTTATGGAGTAGGAGATGATTTTTCATGTGTGGGCACCACATCTTTTGAATATACAAAATATGTAATTTCAACACACAATGAAATGGGAAATATATTAAATGCAATTCGAATTATATTAGATATATTTAGAGGGACACATTTATTACCTGATAATATGGAGAAGGTAAGGCAGGATATCGTAAATGAATATAACGTAGTATCTGAATCCCCTCTTTTTGAAGTGTATAGATCTTTTGTGAAAAAGTTAGAAATTAGTGAATATATGCCGATAGGAAACTTGCATGATATTCGGTGTATCACATATATGGATATTATTGAAAGTTTTAAAAGTGGATATAGTGTTGAGAATGCACATATTATTATACTTGGAGGAGAAAAGGAGTGGGAGGAGAGAATATGGAAAAAAATTGTAGAAAATGATTTTAAAGTTATGCCACAAAATAGTTCTTTAAGAGTCCCCACTAGTCTAAATAGAAATTACAAGAATATTAGAGAAAATGGCACGGTTATTTTTTTAAAGTTAAAATATGTTTGTACGGATACAGTATACTATGATTTGGTTGAAAGCATGGCATTAACATTTTTGGAAGAACTTTTCAAAGAGATGGGAAAGATACAAGAAAGTGATATATTTGTAGATGTATTCCAACCCATAAAAGATTTTAGATATATAAGGATAACAGTAAGAAAAAAAATTAATTTAAATTGTATTTATAATGTGTATAAGAAAATTGTAAACCGGCTTATATTAAAAAAAGATATTGAGAGATTATTAGAAGACTTAAAAAACGAATATAATAATATCCTTAAAAAAAATGAATATGGTTATCAGTATATACAGCATTTAATATATTCATATATATTTGATAGAAAAAGCTATACAAACCATGATCTTATGCAATATATAGAGGCTGAAGGCAAAAAAGTATTTGATGATATTATACAGTTTTCGATAAGTAATTTAAAGGATCCTCAATATTATATTTACTATTTGGAAAGAAGGTAAAAATAGTGCGATTTAAACTGAAATCTTTTTTTTATGCAATGGCCTTTTGCATGAGTTTAGCTTGGAAAACATCTAAACATTATACAATTGGGAGGTGTACATTGTTGATATTAAGCACATGCACACCTTATATATCTATGTTTTTAAATAAAATATTAATTGATTCGTTAACTATAATAAATGAAAAAAATTATTTTTCTATTTTATTTATGCTGATCCTTGTGATGTTAATGGCTATAATTACAAAGTTATTCTCGAAATTAAGTGTATATTATCAGAATATTCATTCGGATTTGCTAGAACATGAAATTGAAAAAATGGTCATGAAAAAGACTATGAAAACTAACATAGAGTTTTATGATTCACCAGAATATTTAAATACATTGCAAGCTGTTATGACAGATTTTTTTTCATTAAACGAAATTACATGGAATATATTTTATGGAATGAGTGGTATATGTTCGCTGATAATTGCAGCAGGAATGATAGGAAGGTATCAGTGGAGTTATGCTATAGTATTATTGATATTTTCAATACCATCTGCAGTACTTAATCAAAAATTTTCAAAGAAAGCGTACAAGTTACGGTTAAATAATATGCCGTATGAGCGGCAACAAAGTTATATGTATTCTGTGGCAAGTGATAGGTATTTTGCCTTTGACATCAGATTACATAATTTATGTGACTTTTTTATGAATAGATATAAAAAATTTTGGAGTATATGTTTTAAAGATAGGAAACGATTAAAGAAAAAACAGCTTATTTGTATATTTCCTACATATGTAATTCCAGAAATAATCATATTTCTCTTTATGAGTAGAATTGTAAAATCAATTCTTAATGGAGATAGTAGCGTGGGAGATTTTTCTTTATACATAGGTTTATTTACATCCTTAATAGCTGCTACTTATACAGTTATAGAAACGCTTTCTTCTGTTTATGAGGATAAATTGAAAATAGATACAATTGAAAAATTCAGTAAATATGAGGAAGAAGAGGATAGATGTGGTAAATTGGAAGTGAATGACAATATAAAGATTGAATTTAAGAATGTATCTTTTAAATATCCAATGTCAGAAAAATATGTGTTACAAAACTTTTCTTTAGAAATTAAGCAAGGGGATAGGATTTGTATATTAGGAGTAAATGGTTCCGGTAAAAGCACAATTATAAAATTGCTATTGAGATTTTATGATGTAGATGAGGGCGAAATACTAATTAATTCTAAAAATATCAAAGAGTATGATGTATGTAACCTTCGTAGTGTATTTAGTGTTGTATTTCAAGACTACATAAATTATTCTTTCACATTACGAGATAATATTAAAATAACAGATTTAGAAAATGCAGAATGGACGGATGAAGATGCTATTAAAGCTTTACACATAGTAGATGCAGATAATATCTTAAAAAAACTTCCAGAAGGTTTGGATACGTATATACAAAAAGTATTTGATAGAAATGGTTATGAGCCATCAGGGGGAGAACAGCAGAAAATCGCTTTAGCAAGGGCGATAAATAGAAGATGTAAAGTAATGATTTTAGATGAACCAACGGCAGCTATAGATCCTGAGTCTGAGTGCAATTTATTAAATAATCTTAAACATGAATTATATGGGAAGACACTAATTTTTACATCCCATAGACTTTCAGCAGTACATTTAGCTGATAAAATTGTTTTGCTTGAAAATGGCCAAGTGACAGAAGAAGGAAGTCATAAGGAACTATTAGAACTTAATAAAGAATATGCGCGGTTATACAGACTGCAAATGAATACGTACAATTTTGGTTAGAATTTCTTGTACAATTTAAAAGAAAGGGGAAGCTGTATTATGTTATTAATTATATATGAATTTGGCACAATATTATTACCAATAGTTTTGTTCTGGGGAATATATCTTAGGAAGAAAGAAGTTTCACTTTTATCCAAAATATATTTAGGTGTTTTCGGATTATACTATGCCTGTGTTTTGCATTTTACTGGAGCAGGAACAGTGTATGATATAAAGTTATATGGAATTGATTTCTCAAGTAATCAATTAAACTTAATACCATTCTCACAAGAAATTGATACAGTAATATATTTATTAAATTTGGTTTTACTTATGCCATGCGGTTTTTTACTACCTTTGATTGTGAAAAAATTCGATTCATTTAAACGAATATTGTTAGTAAATTTAGGTATATCTTTGTTGATTGAGTTGAGTCAATTATTTAATAATAGAAAGACGGATATTGACGATATAATATTAAATGTTGCAGGAGCCATAATAGGATATATTGTGTATAAATTAGTGGCGAAACTATTTCCTAAAATATCCAATAAAAATATGTTTAATATAAGTGAATTTGTAATATATGTTCTGATTATGACCATAGGACGTTTTTTGCTATTTGCTGAATTTTACTTTGCTAGTATTTTTTATATGTAATTAGATAATGGGGGAGCATTTTGGAGGCTCACCATTATTTATAGTATAATTGATGTTATACACTTATAATGAATTCTGTTTAATAATCCCCACTGCAACATTTCGATCTTCGTCAATATGTGTCACAACAAAGGACACCTTATCTTTCTTTCCACCATCCCGGCATGTTTTCCCTGTACCCGACAATTTTTCAGATTTTCTTTGATGGTGTTGTCTTCCGAGCTTTTTATATCTGCATGGATGGAGAGCGTTTTCGGGAAATCTACTGGAACAGTTAAGATCTGGATCAGAATACGAACTTCTTTCTGGCTTATAGTTTTCCTGCCTTATAAAAGCTTCCGTCCGGTCAATACGGAGGAACGCTTATTCCATATTTAGTTGTGATACTCCTTTCCATGCACTAAAAAACGCAGCTTGCACCAGAGAAGAGGCATTCCCTGGAAAGCTGCGTTTTCGCTACATATAATTTTGACAGTATCATTTTAACATGGGTAGATTTTCCTGTAAATCGCAGAAGTGTGCCAAGTTGGGACGATATTATGACTTTATATTAAAAGCGATTTAATATGGATTAAGAGGCTGAAGTTCAAATATAAAAGAGATAATCTAGTAAAAAATTGTTTGAAGTTTTATGCAAAAAAGAGATTATAAGGTAAGAGGATTCCAAAGAGGGAAAAAAAAGTGCAATCTATACAAATATTGAAGATTTATGCACAATAAGAATTATAATAAGTATATCATCTTTAGAGATGAAAAAAAATAGGAGGTTACATACTATGGACGCTAAAGAATTAAAAGTAAAAGCTTTAGAAGAAAATGCCGAAGTAGAAGAAGCAGTTGAAGGATATGCATATTGCGATACTAAAAAAGAAAAATGCTTAAATGACTGCATTTGGGGAATCGGCGGAAAAGCATCTATGGTCGATATCAATTAACGGTTATGGACGATGCTAAGAGAAGGGGAATTCCTAATATTTTAGGGATTCCCCCTTTGTATAAGAAAAATCAGGTATAAATAATAAGGCGAATTGATTAAAATATTTTAAATTATATTTGTTTATAGAACAATATTTTTATTATAGATGGAGGGATACAATGATTACTATAAATAAATTAAATAAATCATATATAAACGGAGGACAAAATGTGAAGGTTCTTAATGATATTAGTTTTTCTATAGATGATAAAGAGTTTGTTAGTATTATGGGACCGTCTGGAAGCGGAAAAACTACATTATTAAATACTATTGCTCATTTTATTCCTTATGATAGTGGAGAAATTATACTAAACGGAAAAATTATAGGAGGTACAAGTGAAGAAGAGATGGCTACTATAAGAAATGAGCAGTTAGGATTTGTATTTCAAGATTTTATGCTATTAGATGGTCTTAATGTTTTTGAAAATGTTTGTCTGCCGCAAATAATTCATGGTGATTCAATAACGATAATGGAAAAAAAAGCTTTAGAATTGCTAGAAGTGTTTAATATTTTGCAAATAAAAGATAAATATCCGGCAGAGATATCTGGAGGTCAAAAACAGAGAGTTGCAGTAGCCAGAGCTATGATGAATAAGCCACAGCTTGTTTTGGCAGACGAACCAACAGGAAACCTAGATAGTAACTCTAGCCAATCAGTAATTGATGCCTTTATTTCAGCCAGAGATACTTTAGGAGCGACTATACTGATGGTTACACATGATATATATGCAGCTAGCTATTCCGATAGAGTGCTAATGTTACAAGACGGTACAATATACAAGAGTTTGATAAAACGGGAGGATCGAAAGACGTTTATGGAAAGGTTATTTTCTGAGACCAAAAAAATGGAGGAACAGAGATGAATTATAAATTAATTTATGATAAATTGAGAAAATCTAATAGAGCAAAATATAGGCAACTTGAAATATGCTTAATAATAGCTATAGCATTTGTCACATCTTTTTCTATTATATTGTTTGGACCAATAGTTCAACAGACATTTCCTGAAGGTGGAGATTCAAGAAAACAGATATATATGATATATGTGGCCACTTTGATAGGATGTTGGATATTTACTGTATACGCTTTAGCATTATTTTTTAAATATAAGAGTAGAGAAATCGGAATTCAATTAGCATTAGGTGCAAAAAAAAGGCTAGTTGCCAAAATGCTGGCTAAAGAAATTAGAAAAGTATTATCGAAATGTATGCTGATAGGTATTGTTTCAGGTTTAGGTGTATCGGTTGTTATAGAGTTGATATTTGGAAAAGCATTTAGCAGGAAAATAGATTGGAAGTATTTGATTGACAAAAGCGGAATTATAGTGGTGGTATTATTTGTTTTGATGATCATAATAACAATTATATATCAAAGCAAAAAATATACTAAGAAAGCAGACGTATTAGATTTAATATATGAACAACAAAAAAGTGAAACTGTAAAAGAAATTGGGATGTTATATGGTGTATTCAGTCTGCTTTTTATTATACTAGGAATGTTTTTAGGATATGTAGTTCCAATTTTGGTCGCTTATACTAAGGGGACTAATATGCCGCCGTTTTGGGGTGCAACATATTTAATTAGTGTTTTGGGCATCTACATGAGTATTGTTTATGCTATTATGGGACATTCAAAGAATAGAAAAAAAGATAAATATTATAAGTATTTATTATCTTACAATATGATGAGGTTTCAAGGAAAACAAACTGTAAAAAATATGTGCGTTGTAACTTTAATGTTGATTGCAGGAATGTTTGCTTTTTTTTATGTTCCACAGTTGAGGTCGGGAGTTAATGTATATGAAACAAGTGAATATGATGTTTCGATACCTATGCAAAAAAAATTACACTTGCTAAAGGAGAAAGAATTAGAAGGCGAAGCTGATAAATATGATGTTGAAATTGTAAATTATCATGAATTAGATTTTGTTGAATTAGTTGGGAGTGGAATTGAACGTAATTGGAATAAAGATAATCAACTTGTAGAAGAGTACCAAGAACGTTATAAATGCTACGAGTTTATAAGCGAAAGTCAATTTGAAAATGCAATGAGTAATGATGTAGAAGTAGAAAAAGGAACTTATTTACTTATTACGTCGCCGGAGGCAAATGAGAGTTTTTGGGAGAAAAATAGTGATTTGGACTGTGTAACAAATCTTATAAATAATACAAAATTGAATTTGAGCTATGGTGGAACAATAGAAAGTGTTAGCTTATTGCGTAATGGGGTTAAACGATTTATTTTAAATGATGAAGATTTTAATGAAATAACCAAAGGTATAACAGACGATTATCAGATTACCCAAATACTATTTTCTTTAGAAGGTAAAGATAAAAGTCAGTATAAATTTTCAGAAGCATTATATGAAACTTTACTGAATAGGACACCTGATGAATATGCTGTATCTTCATCATATGACCCTTACCAAGAATACATTACTACAACCATGGGTAAAGAGTATAACAATTATGAGACATTAAAATTATCAATAGAAAATAAAGATTTAATTAATTATTGGAAATATTATCCTATCATAAAACCGATTATAAATACGGAATATATGCAAAGTACTGTGGTGTATTTCATAATATTTCTGTATGCCGGTTTTATCTGCATGATATCGGTGGGAATGGTCGAGTTTACGCGTGTAAAGATCTTGGCAATTAATAATAAGAAGTTTTTTGAAATTATTGATAAGCTAGGGGCATCTAAGAGATACTTAAATAAATGTTTAAAAGAGCAATTAAAAAAAATATTTATCTTGCCAACAGCTTTAAGTAGTGTAGTAATTATAGCTTTTACTATTGTAATATTAAGGGGTAATGATAATAAGTTTTCGATGTTAGACGCTCAAATTTTAGGAATGGATCTACTTATAGTGATGTTGGTGGTTATTATGCAGTATTGCGTTTATAAATGTGCATTGCGGAGAGCTCAAGAACTGTTAAATATAAATAAATTCTAAAGTACAGTCTTAGATGGTTATATAATGAATGTCACATTTATGTAATGGAGGTTTAAGTTATGGAATGTACACTATATCTAACGGATAGTTGCAATATGTTATGCAGTTATTGCTATGAAGGAGAGAATAAAGAAAAAAGTTTTATGTCAGAAGAAGTATTGGAAAGTGCAATTGATTATATGATAAAAAACAACCCTACCGATGATAGAATTGACTTGTTATTTTTAGGAGGTGAACCTCTGCTTAATAAAAAAATAATGTATGCGGCTATTAGCATCATTAATAATAGATATAATGAGTATAAGCATCTTTTTTCGTACCAGATTACTACAAATGGATCACTAATTGATAAGAACGTAATTAGTTTTTTTAAAGAAAATAATTTTGATGTATCCATTAGCATAGATGGAAATATAGAAACACACAACATAAATAGAAAGAGTATTTCAGGAAAAGATATATATAACAAAATTATTAAGAATATGAATTGGATGTTAGAAGTTGGGTTAGACTTGACTGTTAGAATGACTGTAACTCTTAATAACGTAAGCTATCTATATGAAAATGTAAAGTACTTTTATAATATGGGAATAAGACATGTTAATTTAGGTTTAGATCAATTAGCGAGCTGGTCAGAAAAGGAAATGAAAGTTTTTGACGAACAACTCACTATGTTAGAAAACTTGTATTTGAATTATGTTACTAATGATCCAACGAAGATATTAAATATTTTTGATTACAAATTAGCATCAATTGTATTCAAAAAAACGCAAAAATACTGTTCAGCGGGGACGAAAGAGCATTATATTGTTAATAGTAAGGGAGAAATATATCCATGCGGATATGTAAGTAATTTAAAAGAATGGTGCTTAGGCAATGTAAAAAATGGACTGAATTCTGAGTTGTTTTTGTTTAAAGTTGGGGAAAATATAAAAAGGGAAGCTAGTTGCTCAGGATGTGAAATATCACCATCCTGTTGTGGAGCTAAATGTGGTTTTTTGAATTATAGACTAACAGGTTATTTGAATGTTAATTCATTTGTTACTTGTCAGCTGCACAAAATAGTTTATACTCACTTATTGCATGTAGCAGAAGTCTTGTATAAACGAAATAATATTAGGATTGTATCAATGTTGGAAGCAGCAAAAACTAATGGGATAGATTTAACTGATGCAATGATAAAGATAATAGATAAATATGAGGAGAAATAATGGAAAAATTATTACAAAATTTAATCGTTAAAAGTGAAAATGGAGTTGTTGTTATTTTGAATCCAAGAAATATGCATTGGATTAGAATGAAAAGCGATAAGCTCCAAAAATTTTTGAATTCACCTAATCAAAAAAGAGAATTATTAAGATTATTTGATACTAAATATGATTTATTTCAACAAAAACAATTAGAAGAAAAAAGTAATATTAGGAGTGCATATATATCAGTTACTAATCGATGCAATATGCGATGTGGTTTTTGTACGATGCTTTCTTCACCGGAGGAATCAACAGAATCCGATTTGACATTTGATCAAATAGTATCTGTCGTTATTCCTAAATTGAGAAACATAGGGGTAAAGAAAGTAGTTATTTCTGGAGGAGAACCATTAATAAGAAAGGATATCGTTGATATACTCAAGGCTTTTTCTGATAATTTTGGAAGAGATAGAATAGTATTGCAGACAAATGGCCTTTTGCTAGATGATGAAAAGTTAAAAAAAATAAAAAAATACATAGGAACTATGGAAATAAGTATAGAAAATATTTTTTGCAATGATAAACATTTGCAGAAAATAAAGAATGTGTTGCAGCTTTCAAAACTATATAATATCGATTTGGGATTATCGTTTGTAGTCGATTCAAATACTAAGATACATATTTTTAAAGGAATTGACTTATGCCACGAGTACGGTACAGCATTTACGATGCGTATTGTATCTTTAGTTGGTAGAGCAATTGATAATAACTGGAACGATAAAACATATCAGACTAAAGAAACTCTGGATTTATATAGGCGTATCATAGATTATATTATTACAAAAAAATACTTTGATGATATCTTAGTGGATTCATTTTTGGGAAAATTGGAACCCAAACGGCATTGTGGAGCATTTGGAAAAGTACTTGCGATACATGCCGATGGTATGTGTTATATGTGTGGTAATTTCAAAAATGAGAGATATTGTATTGGTAGTATAGTAAATTCAAATTACGAAGAGATATTATCTAATTTAGATAATAAGATGAACGATAAAGAATATTTAAGTGAGTTTTGTGTAGATTGTAATACAATTTGTAATGGTTGTGACGTTCAATACTTTTGTTCAGGACCATGCATGGCTGAAATTGCAGAAAACAAAGATAATTTTTTAAAAATAACTGAAAAATGTTTAGGTATAAAAATTCTTAAAAAGTATGCTCTATATTATTATGAAACAGAAAAGGATATAGAAGAGAATTTACGTATGTTTTCCCAATATTTAAAAGATGAATTGAGAAAAATAAATGGATGAGGAGATAAAATATGTACAATCTTACATTGGAAATAAATCAGATATGTAATCTAAAATGTAGATACTGCTATTTGGGGGATCAAAATGGCAAGAGAATGAACATTGAAACAGCAAAGTTAGCAATAAATATGGCATTGGATATCGTTGCAAGACAAAAAGAGAAAATTTTATATGTAAATTTTGTAGGAGGAGAAGTTCTACTGGATTTTGAAATGGTCAAAAATGTAGTAAAATATATGGAAGAACATAATAACATTCAGAATGTCAAAATAGTATATTCTATTACTACGAATGCAACGCTTCTTTCGGAAGAAATAATTGATTATATTTGCGATAAGAACTTCAATGTAAAAATAAGTCTTGATGGAAAAAAAGAGATTAATGACTTAAATCGAGTGGGATCGCAATATAGTGTACACGATTGTATAATAGAAAAGTTACCACTATTAAAAAAATATGAAGAGCAAACAAATAAGTACACACAAGTAACGAATGTGATAACTGGTAATAATTATAAAAATTACTATGATTCATTGGTATATCTGACAAATTGTTTAGGTTTTAAAATTATAGATACAGCGTTGGATTCATCATATCCATGGAACATGGAAGAATTAGCTGAACTTGAATTACAGATTAGAAAGTCTTTAGATTATTTTGCGAAAGCTTTAGAACAAGGGGTTGGATTCTTTTGGACTTTTGCCGATGATTTGATTAAAGCAAAGGAAAAACATAAAAAATTTTATTCGTGTGGAGCAGGGATTATTTCTTCCTATATTAAAAATAACGGGGATATTTTTCCATGTGTTGGTTGTTTAGATGATTGTGTAATATTAGGGAATGTTGAGTTTGGAATAGATAAGGAGAAACAAATTAACTTAGAAAATATCAATAGTATAGATAATGAGATATGTAATCGTTGTGAGCTTTATGACTATTGCACAGAAAAAGCATGTATTATGGAAAATATTTCCCTTAGTGGAGATAAAAATAAGGTGGTACCTCTCATGTGTTACATGAGAAAACTTAAAGATAGGTTATATAATGAAAATGGAATTTTGATGAATAGATGGAAACAAATTAAAAATAGTACACGTAAAATGGAAATAGGAAAATGAATAAAGAACGTCTGATTTTTATGAAAAAATATATATTTAAAGATAAAAAATATTTTATAATGGTTTGTCTAGTAACTCTTATTCAAAGTTTAATTATAACTTTTATACCATATTTGACTAAGATATTATTAGATGATGTTTTTCCTAATCAGAATTATAAAATGTTTTATAGATTTATCTTGGTTATGCTGTTATGCTACATAGTAAATGCAGGATTGAATGTTATTAAAGATTTTCTTTTGTCAGTTTTATCAGAGAAAATAGCATTACGTTTGAGAACAGCCATGAACAAAAAGATATCAAGTATGAGATATGATTATTTAGATAAATATACTTTAGGAGATATTTTATCAAGATATAATAAAGAAGTTGAAGTAATTAAGAAAAGTTGCGGAGATATGTTGACTAGAACAATTAGTAATATAGCAACTTTTTTATTAGCTAGTATAGTGATATCTTTAATACAATGGCAAATTTTATTTCTGTCTATTGTCATTCTGTCTGTTTATGTGTGGAACAATAAATTCTGGGGACAAAAGGTTAAGTGTTACGCTGAGAAGACAATGAAATATAACGAAGACTCAATGAATATTATTGCAGAAAACTATCAAAATGTGTTAATTTCTAAAATATACAGAGCATACCATTATATTAATAATAAATTCCAACAAGCGTACATTAAACAATACAAATCACAAATTGGTCTTGAGATAATATATTCCTCAAATGTTAATATATCTAACCTTCTTATTTATTTAATAACAGTTTTTATTTGGCTCTTTGGTGGAGTAAAAGTTTTGAGAGGACAAATGACAGTAGGTAAAATTACCGCTTTATTAAGTTATCAGGGAATGCTAGTTTCGCCAATGATTTTTTTTTCGGAATTAAATAATAGCTATAACAGCACATTAATAGCAATAGATAGACTAAAGGAAATTTTGGATTTTAAGGATGAATTACAAGAAGGTATAGATTTACAGATGCATATAGATACAATAACCTTTAAAAACGTTGAATTTGGATATTTTAACCGAGAGAAAATTTTAGTTGATGCAAATTTTACACTTCATAAGGGGAAATCAGTCGCACTTGTTGGCCCTAGTGGAAGTGGAAAATCTACTTTGGTAAAATTATTGCTAAAATTATATCAACCAGAAAACGGAGATATTTTAATCAACGATAAAAATATAATGGTATATTCAGCAGAAAGTGTACGAAAAAGAATCACATTCGTGGCACAGGATTCTTTGTTTTTTAGTGATACTATAATTAATAATATCAAATTAGGAGAGGAAATTGGAGATAAGAAAATTAAATTGTTAGCAAAAAAAATAGACATGATTGCTGAAGTAGAAGGTATGCCAGAAAAATGGGAAACGCATATCAATATTGGTGGTAGTAACTTATCTGGCGGACAAAAAAAGCGGATAGATATTATAAGAGCCCTGAGTAGGGAATCAGATGTTATGATTTTTGACGAGAGCACAGCTTCTATAGATTGTAATAGAAGGAAGAAATTATTTGATTTATTGTCAGAAATAAAGTCGGAAAAAATTATTGTTTTTATAACACATAATGTAGAGGAATATGCTAATTTCGATGATATTTACATGATTGAAAATAAAACAGTTATCAAAATAAATAATTGACTTTACCAAATACATATTTTTAGGAGGGATTTAAAATAAAAGTTGCCATAATTGATTCAGGTATGGATTTAAGGGACTCTTTTTTGAATGGACTTAAAATAGATACATATATGTATGCTGAAAATAGGTTTCTAAAAAGAACAATGAAGCCTGGTAATTTGCATGGAACAGAGATTGGCAAAATACTTTTCAGAGAAGCACCAACAGTAGAAGTGATTTCTTTACAGATTTTAGATAAGGATAATAGATGCAAGGTTGAGACGTTGATAGCAGCCCTGGAATTTTGCATTCAAAAACGAGTAGATATAATAAATATGAGTTTAGGGATAACTGTACTACCTAGGGAAAAGTTTTTAAAATTAGAGAAGATATGTGCAAAGATAGAAAAAGCTGGAATTATTGCTTTTGCTGCACATAATAATGATGAGAAAAAAGAATCATATCCGGCCAGTTTTAAAACAGTAGTAGGAGTTAAAGCCAACATAATGACGAAAGAATTTTTTGAGGTGGATCTGGAAAATAAAGATATGATATTTGCTGATTCGCTTTTATACGTTCCAAGAATGCGACACCAAATATGTAAAGGGAATAGTTATTTAACAGCGTTTGTTGTAGGTATATATTGTAACTATGTAGAAACCAGGATGGATAGGGTTTTACAAAAAGAATTTTTACTTAAAGATATTTATCAATTATATCAAGATAATACTGTGAAAAGAATATTCTTTGATAAAATTAAAGATAGGAATACATTAAATGATAAAAATGTTGTCTTTTATACTGATTTTATGGAAGAAAACAATCTGAATATACTTAATATGTATAGAGAAGTATGTGAAATTAGAGAATATTCTGGGAAAATTGAAAACATTAGAGAATTTTATAAAATAATAAAGGGGTGTAATATTTTTTTTATTGGAGTGCTAAGTATGGAGTTTGTTTATAAGGAAAAGGTGTATATAAAAAAATTGTTAGAGGCAGTATTAAAAAGAAAAATACCTATTATTACCATTTTTCCAGTTTTAAATGTAAAGGAAAGACAAGATTTAGCAAATAAATATAATGGAGAGATTAAAAGTATTTACAAATAATTATGCTTTTATATGAAATGTATTGTTAAAGGTAAGAGCCAATAATTTTGCGATATTTATCAATAATGCTTGTACCAAATATAGGTGTATATATTTTACTCTCCTTTAGTTTTGGTGGCATCGTTTCGTGGGGAAAGCTGTTCATAGTCTCCCTTATATATCTGCATTTGGCCGTTGCACCAATAGAGATAAGTCAGATATTTAGAATTCCTTAAAGTTCTGTTCACTGGAGCATTGGGCAGATAAAGAGAGAATTAATAAACAGCATACAGAATGGGAGTGCAAAATTGCAATCTATGAAAAATCGCATACGAATTACAGCAAATTACTCCAACCTTCTCAAAGAATTGGAGTAATTTGTATTCTCTATTTTCGAGTTATTTAGGAGTCTTTACTCTTTTTTCATAAGCGTTTATTTATAAATTTTGTTTAATAATCCGGGTGATAATTCCCACTGCAACATTCCGATCTTCGTCAATATGTGTCACAACAAAGGACACCTTATCTTTTTTTCCAACGGTGCGGTTGTCGTAGCAACTGTGAGCAATGGCGTTGACGCCCAGTTCTAACCGGACGAAAACAGTCCCTTTGTGGATGTCTTCCACCGTTCCGGCATATTTTCCCTGTACCCGACAATTTTTCAGATTTTCTTTGCTGGTGTTGCCTTCCACGCTTTTTACATCTGCATGGATGGAGAGCGTTTCTGGGGAATCTCCCTGGATAGTTAAGATCCGAACCAGAATATGTTCCCCTACCTGGAATCGTTCCCTGGCATCACCCAGCCAGTCAAAAGACAGATCTCTTGCAAGGATGGAAGTTTCTACACCAAAGATTTCTGCCCGGACTACTTTTTCAGCAACGGCAATGACTCTGGCCTGCACAATACGGTCTTCGTGGATTTTAGTCTGTCCGGAAGAGTCCTGATCAAAATAGAAAATCTGACGTTTTTTCAGCATAGCATCTTTCCGGCTGGCAACGATGCTTCTGGATTTGGTATCCAGACCTTTGATAATGAAATCAATTTCGCAGCCAAGCATATTATTCAGAACCTTATTCTGGCGGAGGGAAATGTCACCGTAGTCATGGGCTTCATCTTGGACCAAATTGATCATCATTTCCGAGATAGGGATGACTGCCCGATAATCTTTATAGTAGATAATTGCTATTAAGCTGCCGGCTTCGGTCTTTTCAATACCACCCAGAATACCAGTGAGAATTTTCCGGGTACGATAGGCATTTTGGATGTCATGCCAGATTAAATCCGCTTTTGATTGAGCAGTTTCTAATACAGTATCGGAGTCAAGGGTTAAAATAGGGGTGTTCAGGTTCATTGTTTCGTTTGCCATAAATGTTATCTCCTTTCAAAATGTGTTATGACATGATGGAATCTTTATCTAAAGGAACCATGCCAGAGTCGGGGGAATCTTCTATAAAATTTTCCTGAAGGAAATCCTCCATAAAATCATCGGGAGTAGGTTCCTGATAAACGGGTTCGGATGTAAAATGTGGTTTCTGTTTTGCTATTGATGCAGAAGATGGACGGCGTTTCCTTTTGGATGATCCGGATGAGGGCTGTGGTCGATAATCTGTTTCTTCCGAGGAACCATTTTTGCGCCATTCAGGTATGTGTTCCGATGCTTTTCTTGGTGTCAGCTTTTGGGCGTCTGGATGCAGGGTATAATCGTACTTTTCTACTTTTAGGACTTTTTGTCCACGTAGGATAACCAATGCAGTATCAAGCGGGAGCCGCAAGATTTCATCTGGGGTTAAGAGTTTTCGTTTGCCGATAGACTTTGTCTGTCGGTATTCCGGTGTATAGTCGGATACCCGCCAGCTATTGAGCTGCTTGGCTTCGCTGCTTACCCCTACGGTTACATCGCCGCTGCGGTTACTGATAAAGGTAGCAGTAACTTCATCTGTGCAGCCCAAAAAGAGCTGGGTGTCACAGTTGCCGATAATTTCCTGCCATTGGTTATATGGATAGCGGTTCTGCATCTGGGGTAAATTCTGAAAGATGCAGGAAATGCTGAGATTCCGGCTTCGGATTACACTGATCTTCTTATTCAATTCCAGGATAGCTCCGGTGTTAGCAAGCTCATCAGCCAGTATATGTACAGCAACAGGAAGTTTTCCTTCTTCTCCATATTTATCTGCATAACGGACCAGTTTGATGAAGATGAAGGTCATAAACAGGGAAGATAAAAAATCGAAGGTGCTGTCCTGGTCTGAGGTAATGCAAAAGTAAGCACATTTCTGTTTCCCTGGAAGTGTCAGATCAATCTCATCATAAGAGGTAATCTGCCGAATGAGTTTATTCTGAAATACCTGAAGTCTGGCACCCAATCCGATAATAACTCCGCTTCGCACGGTATCACTGGCTTGTTTGTAGATGCAGTAAGGAACTTTTGCTGGATGGGACACTGGGAGCAGATCAAAAAGACTGTTCAGCTCCTTTTCGGAACTCATGGTCAGCAGCTTATAAACCTGTCCGATATTTCTGGCTTCCGGCGGAAATCCCTGATCCACATAGAGAACCAGGGCTTTTAGCAGGTTCATCTCCGCATTATCCCAGAAATGATCTCCTTTTCCGGAACCTGTATTCTGGATGATGACATCTGCAAATACCTGAGCCATCGTTTCTTGTCCATTGATTTCACCCAGACAATTCCAACTATCTGAGTTTTCCGGATTGACCAGATTAAATGCTTTTACTACATAGCCCTCGTTTTCCAGATAAGCAGACATGCTTTCATAGAGTTCGCTTTTGGGATCGGTAATGATTAAACTTTCCCCGGAAGCGTTGTTGCCTTCCTGCCCTCTGGCGACACACTGGAAAATCATATTCCTGGCAAATGCTCTGGATTTCATGGAACCGCTGGCACCATACACGGCGATATTTTTATTCATTCGTGTTTGATATGGAAGACATACGGCTTTGCCATTCAATTTGCCTAAAATGGTTCCTTTATTTTTCTTTACATCTCCGGTTAGTTCCAAAACTTTCATCATTTCATCTGGAGTCATAAATCCGGATGTACCGTAGGTTCCTTTTGTAGAGTAATTTAAGTTCCGGTCATGGTCACTAATTTCCCCGTTTCTGTCATATCCCATACGCATAAGTAAAAAAGTAAGAAGCCCAAAGAGAACCAGGCAAAGAAAAATCCCATACAAATTGTATGGGAAATCGGTAAGGGCAGTATGAAAGCAGACTAATGGGTGTAAAGAAGCTGCTTGCGGATAGGTTCCGTTGCCGGCAAAGTTTCCGGCAGAAGTCCATTCCTGATAGTTTTTAATAAATTGTGCTGCGTATCCTCCGGCATACAGAGTGCAGACGCTTATGGGAAGCAAAAACAGGAACTTCCACCATTTACGGTTCATTGAAAAACCTCCTTTTAAACTTTTGAAAATCAATGCTGGAGAAGTGTATATCTGCAGTCAGGTATTTTTTCAGGCAGGGAAGCTGAAAGTCAAAGCAAATCAGGTTCCCGGATAGCCCATATACATTTAATCCAGTATTGAAGCGGTTGATACGCTGCATGTCAAAATCATACGCAAGCAAAATAGGCTTTTCCTGGCTGTCTATTCCATCATGTTCAATTGGCAGATCATCACGCTGGGGAAAACAGTCGGACAGTAGTAGCTGATTGAGCTGCATCATACGCTGGGGTTGTACCAATAAACGGAGCAGGTATTCTCCGTAGCTGTTATTGGGCAGGAAATAAAAGTGTTCATACGCAGTATCTAGCATGAACAGTGTTTTTTTGTATCCCCCGGTACTGGTAAGGAGCCGGAAAGCCATATCCATATCACTGCCGGTCATGATGGCATAAACGGTAGGCGGACCATGGTAAGGAAGTCCTTGAAGATAGTGCTGCAAAAAAGCATTGAGTCGGACTTCCGTTTTGTATTCCCATTTTAGAAGTGTATTTCCGGTATTATAAACAGCATAGACACAGTGAGGAGCCATCAGGATTCCCATACAACGGGAATTTTTGATTTTTGTAGTGGCTGCTCCAAGATTTTTTATTTCCCTGGAAGAGTAAAACAGAGGAAGGCTTCGCACAGGAAACGTAGCCGCTTCGCCGGATTCAGAAAAAAGCAGGGGCTTTTCATCTGGAAAGAATGGGATTCCGGTATGAGAAAGCGTCAAATAGGTTTCTGCTTTTTGATGAAGCCGCAGCCGTCTTGGTAATTCGCTACGTATGAGGTTGGTTTCTGCATTTCCGGTTAAATAGTTTTGAAAACGACAGGAATTTTGCGAAAGCAGCAGTTCTTTTGCCCGTTTGGTAAGGCGATAACCTCGTAGGCCATCTTTATAGTGTGTTCTTATAAGCTTACTCTGCTTTAAATCTGTAACCACCTTCTCTGCATAGGAATCACTCTCAATCAATCTGTTAAGCTGTCCGGAAGGGAATTCCCCACATAGTCCAACCATTTCCAAAAGCTGATATTTTATAGAATCGGTTTTTATCAAATAAGCATCACCTCAGTTCGATTTTTACCTATGACAGCCTATACTTGGGTAAAGTAAGGGCGGTATTAAGCATAAAAAATGCAAAGAATATGGCTTCTTTGCAGAAAAATTACCTATATCGGAAAAAGAAAGAAAAATATCAGGAAATTTCCGATATGGTTTTGATAGACGATTTTCTATTTTTTAGCCAGTCAGGGAAGGTTTCCGGTTCCATTACAAAGATAACGGTGTGATCGTAATTCCCCAGTTCCGTAGTGTGATAGGAGTCGCAAAAGAGTCCCGTATCATCAACCAGAACATAGGAAGCGATGGTATCTAAAATCTGTTTGAACTCCAAATTATCGTAATCACGTATCCGTTGTAAAGAAAGGCTCTGGTCATAAATTTGACTGAAACAGACCACACATCTTTTATATAACGGAATAGAATGTTCTGTCACATAAGTCTGCAAGGCAAGGTTTAATGGCTCATGTAGAAAAGCGGTGTTGGTTCGCAATTTACGTTTGGGCAGTAGTCCTGGCATGGTAATGGAAAGAACACTATTTGAAAAAGAGATTTTGATTCCCTGCACAGCCGCAGCCTGTTTCAGATAGTCTTTCTTTCCAGTATCAGTTGTGGTATATACCAGATTTCTGAGCTGGCAGGCAATCCTTTCAGAACGCAAGGCAGCACTGATACTCAGCTCTTCGTATTTGTCGGCATACGCTTGAATATCTGTTGTTTTCAATGCAAAAATAGTGTTGTGAAGTTTTTGGACTTCATCATCAATGCTCTGTAAACGGTCAAAAACAGTTTTGGTGTTCATACATACCTCATTTCTTTGCATAATAGCTGACAGATCCGGTAGAGGAGTCTACAAGGCAAAAGGCAATCACACCTGTGATATGGATTTTTGAAGCCTGTTCTTCCGATTCTAATACAACCAGCCGTTTCGCATCGCTTTTTGTCTGGCTTTCCATGACATGATTGATAAGATATTCCTGCTCCTGGGGGACATAGAGGACTTCATACCATTCATCTTTAGAGAAAAAGTTCAATTTCACAGGAAATTCACCGTCAGTATGGTACACAATGGCGTTTTTGAAGTCCAAAAGCACCCAAAAAGATGCAATCATTCCATAATCAGGATTGTTTGCAGATTCCTGGCTGTCGCAGAGAAGCCCGTTCTCCTTATCATAGATAATGCGTTTTTGTTTTACCAGACTGGTGATCAGAGACTTGATAGACTCTCTGTTTTTGGAAAAGAGCCGTAAGATCTGTTCATATTGCAGCGAATGGTAAGTTGTAATGAACCGGAGCAGTTGGGCACCTTCCCCTTGATAGATTTCATTTCTTGTTTTCATGGTAATCTCCCTTCATTATATAATAGGAAGTTTTACCTACACTGTACGCACAGAATACGTTTTTATTTTAGGGGAAGTACGCTGTACGTACTGTGTAAGTATTGGCTACTGTCAGCGAAAGGTTTACGGGTACAAAAAAAGCACCGATTAAGGTGCCAGAAAAAATAGGAATACTATAAGCAATATCAATTGTAACATGGGTAAAATTACCCTTCAATCGCAGAAGTGTGCCAATGTAGTGACACAATTATGTTGCAATGAATGACTATGAAAATATATTTCATCAAAATAATTCATACAGATTATTTTATAATAATTGAAATTAATCAGCCATGTGTTGCCTATGTCCAAAGAGATAAAAAAAAGTGCAAAAAAAACAATAAATATGGTTGTAAATGCTATGACATGGTATAAAGAATGTACTAATACATAAAAAAGTATTGGAAAGACAAAATGTGAAGGAGGTGACAAAATGAGTGTATATGAAACACCAAAAAGCGAAGGCGTAGAGCAGAAAAAACGTGTTGATTTAGGCTGTGGAGTAAACTGTGATTGGGGCTTCGGAGCAGGCATAGCGATTGCAATGATTGGTCCATTACCAGGACCAACGTAATGGTGAGAAAGCGTTTCTCAGAAAAGAGAAACGCTTTTTTAGAATTATACATTCATTAAAATATGATTAAACGAGAAGACATATTACATAAAACAACTTATGTTTGGAAAGAAAATGAAAAATATACCAGTATCATAAAAAATGATGGCAGTAGGGTGATTTTAAATAAAAAAGATTCTGATATCTGGAAAATAATCAATGACGATGATACCGTGGATGATATTATCCGTCATATGAAGGATACAATGAGTGCTAATCAGGTTGAAGACAGGTTAGAGGAATTTATTAAAATTGGTATTATAACTAACGAAGATATGTTTTGGGGGGATGACTTATTATAAAAAAGATTATGCTTATTATGCCAAACAGTAATAAGAATAAGCAGGTGGGATATTCAGAGAAGATGACAATGCCTCCTCTAGGTCTAATTTCCATTGGAGGATATCTTAAAATGCACGGTTATATGGTAGAAATACTTGATTTATTTACAAATCATATAAGGAAACAGGAATTTATAGATAAAATAAAAAATGCACATCCGGATATGATAGGAATAAGTGCATATACAGAAAATATTAATGCGGTTATCCATTTAACAAAGATAATTAAATCGGTGTTGCCAAAAATAATTATTGTTTTAGGTGGAGCACATGTGACTTTTTTGCCGGAAGAAGCTTTGCATCATAATACAGTTGATTATGTGTGCCGTGGAGAAGGAGAAATGACTTTTGTACAACTATTGGAGTGCCTTAATTATCATACGATTGATTTGTCAGAAGTGAAAGGAATTTCATATCGTGTAGGACAGGAGATTATACATAATGCAGATCGAGGATATATTGAAAATCTGGATAATTTACCGTGGGCAGAACTCGATGAAATTGAAATGCGAAGCTATGATATCAAGCAATTGATTATTACAAGTAGAGGATGTCCAGGAAAGTGTATCTATTGTGCTTCAGCTGCTCTATCGGGAACACGTTATAGAAATCGAAGCGCTCAAAATGTATTCAGTGAAATACATTATAAATATAGTATAAAAGGAGAGAAATACTTTGCTTTTTTGGATGATACTTTTACAGCAAATAAGAAGCGATTGTATCAGTTTTGTGATTATCTAAAGCAAGCCAATATGAATATAATATGGCGTTGTGATTCGAGGACAGATATTTTATCAAAGGAAATGATTGATAAAATGCAGGAAGTAGGGTGTACATCCGTACATATAGGTATAGAAAGCGGATCTCAAGATGTTATTAACAAAATTAATAAACATATAAGTTTAGAAAGGTCTGAAGAATTACTTGCATATATGTCGCAAAAAGGGCTTCAAGTAATGTGTTCTTTTATCATAGGGCATCATTGCGATACACATGAGACAATAAAAGAAACAATAGATATGGCACTGAAATTTCGTAAAAAGTATAAAGCAACTGTAGGTATAAGCATCAATACCCCTTTCCCAGGCACATATCTATATAATCATATGAAGGATTTAGGAATTAATTTGGAAATCAAAAATTGGTCTTCATTCGATTTAGTTCAGGCTGTATTTAGTACACCTAATATTACAAGAGCTGAGTTGCAAAATTATTATTATGAAATTCAATCAATGGTGATTTAGAGGAGGAAATTATGGAACGAATTGTTGTAGAATTAAAGGGAAATTTAACTTTCTGTGGAGTGGATAAAGGTGAGATATGTATTGAAGGTGAAAATGGAATATTGGTAGAAACAGATACAAAAAGCGGATTAAAAGTTTGGTGTCCAATAAAATCAATTGTTAAAAAGCATGAAATTAGAATAGAGGAGTGAGAGGAATGAAAATTTCATTAAATAAAAACGTTATTATAAAAGACTATGAAACCAAAGGGCTATTAATCGATGTAGAAAGAGCGGATTACAGGAAAGTCAACAGTTCTGGTCTCACCATTTCTAAATTTTTAAATAAGTATGGCGAAATATCAGTGGAAGAGTTACTTCTAAAATTATCGGATTTATATGAACTTCCTGAAGAAGTGTTTGGAGAGGAGGTTCAACAGTTTTTGGATGATATGATCGAAAAAGGTTTTTTTGTTAAAGATGGTGATTATTCTAGAATAGAAACAGAGGAAACCATTTGTCACCAGACGTCTAATGGGATTTGGATTAAAGTGACTAATAGATGTAATTTGAGATGTAGCTATTGCTATGCGGATTCTGGAGAAGGAGAAGCTAACGAATTAACGATAGAAGAAATAGAGAATCTTCTTATAGAATTAAAACCGAAAAATTATAATAAAATAGTCATTACCGGTGGAGATCCTTTGATGAGGAAAGATATAGTTGAAATTTTAAAAACTTGTAAAAAGTATGGAAAAGTTCAAATTTTAACAAATGGAACTATTGGAAATGCAGAATTATATAGAGAAATTATGGAGATAGTAGATGCAATTCAAATTTCTTTAGACTCTTATGAAGAAATACATCATGATAAAAATAGAGGAAAGGGAAGTTTTGTGCGCGCTGTAAATACGGTAAAAACTCTAACACACATTAATAACAAAAAAGTGATAGTTGCAATGACACCAACTCCAGATTATATGCCGGATATCGTTGAAATGATAAAATTTTGTCTAAATATGAATGTTAGACAATTACATATCAATAGATTTGTTCCCTATGGTCGAGCTAAAACTTTTGAAAATAAATTAAATATGGAGCAGTTTTATAAATGGGTGGATAGAGGATATGATTTTTTGCGAAATATCTATATTAACTATTATAAACAAAATAAGGAATTTATATTTAATATAGATGTTTCGAATGATTTATGTAATCAAGTATACTCAAAAGGAAGAAAAACATCATGCGGTGTTAATTGCAACCAGATTAGTATTGATAGTAATGGTAACGTATATTTGTGTCCTTCCTTACACATTGAAGAATTTGAACTGGGTAATATAAGAACAGATAATATTACTGAGATTATGGAAAAAAGTAAACAAAAATATGGAGAAATAGATGTCGAAATGTTATCTAAGTGTAAGAACTGTGAGATTAAATATTATTGTGGCGGAGGATGTAGAGCAATCGCATTTAATGAAACAGGCGACTTATATGGACAGGAGAGAAATTGTGACAATTACAGGAACAGAGTGTTTGATTTAATGCTGCAGTGATAAAGCCACACAGAAACGAAGCGGAGAGTGATCTGAAAAATGGAAAATATATATGGCTTTGCAGAACAATTATCTATAAAGAAGAGAATAGATAATAAGATAGTGATAAGTGGTTTAAATAATGGCAATTGGGTGCTAAGTCAAATTGAATCTATAGTCTTGCAGGAGTTTAATGGCGGTAGAGATTTAGAGGAGATTCTAGCAATACTTCCGGGCAGGGAAGTGAGCATTATAAAAATTTACGAGAATTTTATTGATAAAGGAATTTTAGTTAAGAACTCTGCTAGAAAAATTGATTTGTCAGCTAAATGGACTTTGGATGAAGTATTTTTTGAATTGACAAAACAATGCAATTTAAGATGTCATCACTGTTATATACCAAAGGAGATTGAGAAAAAGGAGCTAGGATTAGAAAAGTGGTTTCAGATTGTTGATTCCTGTAAAGATTTAGGAGTAGGTTTAATAAAATTAACTGGTGGAGAAGCAATGCTGCATCCACATTTTTGGGATATAGTTAAATATATTAATAAAAATGGGATATCAATGCGTTTATATACGAATGGTTCTTGCTTGAATAAAAAAACAGTGGAGAATTTGAAAACAGTGGGAATTTCAGAGATTCAGATTAGTTTAGATGGTGGAACTGAAGAAACGCATGATACATTTCGCAATGCTCCTGGTAATTATAAACATATTTTAAGAACACTTCCTATTTTGAGCCGATTTGAAATAAGAGTGATTTTATCATTTACAGTAACAGATTACAATGTAAACGAAATTAATCTCTTTATACGAGAAGCAAGGCAGTTTCCTAATGTGAAAATTGTAATTAGTCCATATATTAACTATCATCAGACTTATCAAGGAGATAGATTTGTAGATGTTAGCGAAGAAACAGTAGAAAAGCTAAAAGAATGTTTTGAGAACAATAAGAATATTTGGTCAGATAAAATCAAATATTCTTTGTCATTTTCCAATCGTTTTATAGGTTATTGTGGGTTTGGAATTTATAGTTTATACATAGATTCTTTTGGTAAGATTATTTTATGCCCATTATTGGGAAATATACAACTTGGAACTATAACGGATGGAATAGAAAATATCTGGGAAAATAGTAAAATATTAATGGAATATAGAAGTCATACAATAGCAGATATAGAAAAGTGTAATACTTGTAAAAATGTAAATGTATGTAAAGGCGGTTGTAGGGCAAGGGCATATTTTATTAATGGTTCGATACTGGCTTGTGATCCGGTCAGTTGCAAAATGTATTAGGAGTTAGAATGAAGGTTGAAAAAGTCTTATTGATTAATTGCACATTGGATAAGCATAGTAGGGCTAAGATTCATAATGTAGTATCATCACCCAATTTAGGTCTGCTCTCAATTGCGGGTGTACTGATAATGCATGGATATGATGTGAAAATATTAGATTTTTTTGCTGATTCAATAAAGAAAGAGCAATATAAGAAAATATTAGAAGAATTTAATCCAGATGTGATTGGATATTCTGTATATACAAGAACTGTTCCGTTTTTAAGAAGGATGGTTGAGCTAAACAAAAAGATAGGGTATGAGGGAATTACAGTGGTTGGAGGACCACATCCATCATTTAATGAAAGAGAAATGCTTGATGATATAGGAGCAGATTTTGTCATTAAGGGGGAAGGTGAGTTTACATTTTTAAAACTCCTTGAAAGCTTAAAATATCCTGTACAATATCCAATCAGTAGAGTAAAAGGAATTAGTTATAGGATTAAAAATGATATATACATATCAGAAAAAATAGAATATATAGAAAATCTTGATGCATTACCGTTACAAGCAATTGGAATTATTGACCCAGAGAAGTATTCAACAGCATTTACACTGATTACAAGCAGGGGATGTCCTGGAAATTGTGTTTATTGTGCATCTAGAGCGTTGTCTGGAAATAAATATCGAATGCGTTCCGCAGAGAATATAATCTGTGAAATTTATTTTCTGAGTGAAAAGCTGAATTCCAGAAAGTTTTTAATTTTAGATGATACATTTACGGCTAATAAGGAAAGATTAGAATATTTTTGCTTATTACTCTCTAAGTATAACGAAAAGTATGCATTTAGAATTGAGTCGCGCGTGGATGCTGTTAGAGAAAAAGATATAGATGCATTGAAGAAGGTAGGGTGTGAAGTTATTCACTTTGGAGTGGAAAGTGGTTCACAAGAAATAATTAAAAAGATTGGAAAGAATATTAATTTATCTTGGGCAAAGGAAATAATGTGTTATGCGAATAAGCAAAATATACATGTAGTTGCAAGTTTTATAATTGGTCATTTCTGTGATACAGAACGCACAATTCAAGAAACGATTAGTTTAATGGAAATATTAAGAAATTCTGGAATAGAGGTTTCGGTTGCTGGATGCGTACCATTTCCGGGAACACCTTTATATGAGCATAAGGATAAACTGGGAATTTCTATACACGCACATTCATGGCAAGAATATGATTTTAGTAATATGATTATTAGTACCTCTTATTTAAGCCAAGAACAATTAAGGGAGTTACTGTTTAGTGCTGTGACGAAGATATCTTGATATATTTAGAAAGGAATATAGGTGAAAAAACGTGAAGACAATGGATTTAACAGTAAAAAATTTATCAAAGCAGTTTGTGGATTTTAAGCTTGATAATATTTCGTTTGAACTACCTCGGGGAAGTGTTATGGGACTCATTGGACCAAATGGTTCAGGTAAAACTACGACAATAAAGCTTATTCTTAATATGTTGAAAAAAAATCAGGGGAAAATAGAAATTTTAGGATATGACAACATAAAAGAAGAACAAATAGCTAAAGAAAACTTAGGAATTGTTTTTGACTCCAATTACTTTGTGGATGAGTGGAATATGAAGATGGTAGAAAAAGCAATGTCTAGATTTTATAAGACATGGAACCATCTACGATTTTATTCATATATTGAACAATTTAAAATTGCAAAATCAAAAAAGGTAAAAGAGTTATCAAAAGGAATGCAGATGAAGTTAATGTTAGCATGTGCGTTTTCGTATGATTCAAAACTGTTAATTTTAGATGAGCCTACTAGTGGATTAGATCCAGTATCAAGAGATGAGCTTCTTGAGATTATTGAGAAGTATGTAGAAGATGGGAAACATAGTGTACTATTTTCTACACACATCACAAGTGATTTGGAAAAAGTAGCTGATTATATTACCTATATCAATTATGGAGAGTTGATATATAGTGGAGAAAAAAAGAAATTATTAGAAGAGTTTTATGTAATTCGAAATGTAAGAGAGGAAATACCTATTGGGATTAGAGAAAAATTAATTGGTGTAAGAAAAACGAAAGATGGAGTGCAGGCGCTTTTGAAGAAAGAGTATATAAAAGAGATAAGCGGCTTGGGTAGGATTGAAAAAGCTACATTAGACGATATAGTTGTTTTTACAAGTAAAGGAGAATAGATATGGCAAATATTATAAAGGCTATGAAATTGGATTTTGATTTGGTAAAGGTATATGTAAAAGCTATTTGTTTTACATTACTAATTCCAGTAGTGTTTGCAATAATAAATCGTTCATTGATGACAAGTGTTTCCTTTGCTACATGTTTTATTGCTATGGCATCTGGATACACATTTTCAATTTCTGAAAAAAATGGAATGGAGCGTTTATATGGGATATTGCCTATTACAAAAAAAGAATTTGTTTTAGGGAGATATTTGTATACAATTATTATGGGTGGAATTGCAGTTCTATTTTCCTGTATTGTTCATCCAATAGTATTATTCATATTAGGCGATAAAGTGACATGGCAGCAGATAATTTTTACATTTCTATATGGAATACTCTTGTATAGCATTTATACAGTTTTTCAATTGCCAGGATACTATAAATACGGATCTATTAACGGAAGGATGTTTATGTATATACCGATTATTGGTTTTTTACTTGTGTTGTTTGGAATGGAAAAAGTTAATTTAAGTAAAAATGGATTTGCAATAAGTATATTTAGTAATTTAGGTATATTAGCGGCTGTGATAACATTTGGTATTATTTTAATCTACACAGTATCAATATGTATTTCTATTAGGATTATGAAGAATAAAGAGATATAGGAGATGGTTATATGGATTTGACGCTTTTAATCGTTGTAGGTCTTATTCTTTTTGTAGGAATTCCAAGGAGAAATCGCTATGGGAAAAATAAGAAAAAGGATAAAGAAAAGGATTGAAAACAGTTTAAATTTTGGTTTAATGCAATATAAGCAATGGTTTAAACACAATATTATGAAATTGCTGTTAATAACAATATGCCATCAGGTGGTGGTGTAAAATTACTGCTATGAGTAGGGCTTTATACCGGAACTCAGATATAATATTATCGGATGAGTCTGTGCAGTATTAAATATCAATGCATAATACCAGTTTTATTTGAGAAATGAAGATATAGGTTATATCAAGTAGATTTTATAAAGGAGAAATATATGGAGAGAGTTTTGATAATATCATATGTTATCAGCATGATATTCACGGCAGGCTTTATATATTGTGTTTATAGGGAAAAATACTGGGTTTTTGAATTTGTAAATAGAATCAAGAAACCGATACAGCAAATCGTCTATATTTTGCTTATGCTCCTATCATCGTATGCATACATTGGTTTTTCATTATTTATAAAAGATAATTTTAATGCTTTGATATGTGCAGTGTTATTACTTTTTTCAATTTGGGCTGCAGACGTCCTCTTTTCTATAAGCTTTAAAGAAAATAGTTTGAAGTTAGGTGATAAAAAACTATACATTTTTATGGCGTATGCGGGAACTGGTATATCGGGATTTATTATTGCATATCAAGAACAGTCGAAATCGTTTTTCGTAATTTCAAGTATAGCAATCAGCGTTTTGATAGGGGCTTATGTACCTTTTACATTATTTTTAGAGGATGGGAAAAAAGGAAAAGTAGAATTGCGAAGGATGATAGAAGAATTGAAGGAAAAGTATAAGAAGATACTTCGTGAGTGTAAAACTAAAAGGATTTTTTCTACTACTCTAGTATTTGTGATAATATATGGTATTTTATTGGAATTGGCGTTATCTCCTGCTAAAAATCTCATCAATGATATTGGCTCAGGTATAGGAATGGGGATGGTTACGGTGACGGTAGTTTTTGTTGGGGCGCTTGAAGTAAAAAAAAAGGTTGGCGAAAAGCAAGAATAAAGGAGATGAAGCAAATCAAGAGAAAACTGATGAAGAGTAGAATGAGGAGTTCAAGTTTGTGAAGATTCTCGTTTCAGGGGTTCTTCCGCTTTTTTCGTTTTAGATTGTAGCCCAATTCTAGAATCAAAGAGGGGTGTTAGATTTTTCCTTTTTAATGTTATAAAATATGGAACTTTGCGGAAGAATTACAGAAAGATACCGACCGGTTCTGCGCCAGGCATCATGGTTTCATATTTGATTAAACTAATTATTCGAGAATTCTCCTAATACATATGGAGTAAGCGCAAAATATTGCTACGCCACTCATAAATTACGCTTGCACCAAAATGATAGATGCAAGCGTTTTACTCTATTTTAGTTTTGATAGTTCACTTTCGCAGTATCGCTCCATGGAGCAAGCTGATCCAGCTGTTCATTTGACATTTTATCATTTGGTCGTTGTGATAAGAGATAGGTCAGATATTTATAAGTGTTTAGAGCATTCGTTTTTGCCATCTCAACCATAGTATACACAGTGGCATTGGCAGTGGCTCCATTAGGACTGGCACTGCCAGTTTTTCCGGTTATGTTCTTAAGCACATAAAAAGAAGAATTGGCAGATGATTGATTGATACGATTCATGGAGCCAAATCTTCCGCAATCATTTACAGTATTGTAGAAACTGCAAAAGCCAATAATCTGAAATATTTTGATTATGTACAGCATCTCTTGGAAGAGATTCCGAAACACATGAATGATAAGGATTGTTCTTTTCTGGAAGAGCTTCTGCCTTGGTCGGAAAAACTTCTGGAGGGATCTGCAAAGCTTAAATATCGGTGGCTGCAAAGCAGCCGCCTAAAAATGTGAAGATACTCGCTATTTTACGTTTACTATTTTGCGCTTACCATAGGGAATTGGAAACGGTCTCAAATATTACTTACTTTTGAAAATGCATAAAAATCAGCAATACTTTATACATTAAGCATTGCTGATTTTTTTTTAGGGTATATATTGATTTTTCAATAATTTATCTGCTACATACAAAATAATTTCTGATATTTTGTACAATCAGACCAGATTGTATGAAATCATTCACCTCCGACTGGACAAATTCCTGTGTTAAATCAAGATGATATTGATGCAAGTCTTCTACTAATTCAGAAATAGTAAATTCATATTTCTCTTTTGAAAAAAGATGGTTATAAATAATAAATTCAACATTTTTATTAGCATCATTCACTACTACTTTGCACATACTCAATCCTCCATTTGCATAATTTGATTTTGCAAAATATTATTTATTTTGTTAACAATGTTACTACCAATTTTTTTACCGATGCTTTCAAGCAATAGTTCTCTTTTTTCTTTTATTATACTATCCCCATCTTTCATTAATATATAGATATAAAAAACAGGAAGATAATCTGAATCTAACCGTAAAATATCTGAAATGCCGCTAATATCATTTAATGTATATATGTTTTCGTGATAATCATAAAAATAAATTGGATTATTTAATCCTATGGAAATGTTCTTAAATACTGTTATTCTATCATAAACTTTAACATTTGTAAATATTTTCTCGGTTTCTGCTTCAACAATTTCTTTTATAAAGTTTTCAAAAGAGTCTAGTTGTATAGCTTTATAATGCTTTGAAATATACGCTAAAATAAAACCTTTCGGTATTCCAGGGGCATTTCCTAATATTTGTTCTATAAAATCTAATGTCGCTTTTATATCAAGTGTTGCACCTCCGGGAGGGGTTTCTTTTGGCTTTTTATTAGACATTTCATTGATTTTTGTAACTAATTGTTCAATAGTTTCTCGACTATCTGATAATGTTTTTTTGACTGAATCATCGATGATTTTAAAGTTTTCACTTCGCTTAATTAAGGAATAATAGCATTTTGTATTGCGTAATAATTCTGATAACCTCTGTGATAATATATATTCGGAATCATTCGATTTTATTTTGGTATTGCGATAATAATCAGTATAGAAAATTTGTTTTAATATGGTCATTAACCAAGAATCGTTCCATTGTGATAACGCATTTGATTTTTCTGTACTTGTAGCTTCTCCTAGTGGAAACCATAATCCAGATATATCAAAAGGGATTACCATTTTGTTGCTGGTCGTTGTATCAGTGGGAATTCCTTTTAAATATTTTTTAACAAGATCCCGTACTGTATACTCTAAAAGATAATCAGTTTTGATTACTCGATGGTGGTAGATAATATCTTTGTAAATATTATATCTGCGTTTTATAAAATCTTCTATGGAATTTACCGCTTTTAGTGGAAAACAAAAATATATTTTACTTTCATCTATGATGATCTGCATATCATTAATAATTCTTTTATAATCAATGGTTCCAGAATTCATACCTGAATTAATAGAATCACGGGTTACATAATCTAACCGATCACCATCAAGGCTACTATCTATTATTCTATGAAGATATTTAAAATTACCACATTCTGAAAAGATCCTTTTTACGCCTTCTAAGATTAGTACCTCAAATAGATTTTCATTGTATCGTTCATCTTCATCTGAAATGGGACAAATAATACCTCTCAAGATGCTATCACTTATCTCATCACCCATCTGTTCGTGTAATTTTTTGTTGTCTTCAAAATATTTTGACATTACTTTAGTAAACTCATTTAACGAATCGTTTTGGGATGGATTTTTATTTTTATTTTCTTCATATACTGCTTTTAGCGCGTATTCAACAATATGACTAAAAGGAGGGTGACCAATATCATGTAGAAGGGCTGCTGCTCTAATTGATTGAATCAGTATCAAATGGATAACTTGATAATTGGTAGGTACATTATTTGGTATTAGAGAATATCTAAATTTGTCAAGCTCAATTGGTGGAATATTAGATGGTGTCATTCCACCTAACATTTGTTCACAGAACTGTGAGTTTTTTGCAATTTTGCTTATAATTGAAACCAGCTCTTGTTCAAAAATTTCATATAATGTGTTCAACGTAGTCTCAGAAGAATTCAAAACAGAATAAAAAAACATGTCTGAGCATAGCTTCATTGTGCCGATAGAATGTTCGAATCGTTTAGTCCTATTTGTTGGAAAAGTCAAATATACAGTAGAATTTTGGTAAACATCATGTAAACGGTTAAAACCAATGCTGGAAATGATTCTTTTTTCATATTCTGATAGTGGAATCAATCCATGAATTGTATCATTCAAATAAATCCCCTTTTTCAAGAAAATCTCCTCCCTTTTGTGTTTGTAAAGTAATTATACGCTATTATTCTACAAAAGGCTACTGTATTTTGGCAAATGATTTTGATTTTAAGTGACTTAATACTGTATGCAATTTAATACGTTAAGTTAATGACAAAACGTATATATTTTATTGTGTGAATTAGTTTAATAAAGAGACTTTATCAACATAAAACCAGGCATAAAATAACTAAGGATACAAATGGTGCTAGCAAGGCTGTTAACCACCATTTGTATCCTTATGCTTTTCAGAAATAAAGTTTGATTATTCGAAAATGCAGATTTTATTTGGGGAAAAATTTATTTAAAGTTTCCAGTGTCCCTTTTGCAGAAAATCCCCATAGTATGCTGCTAAGAGCGTTAATAGCAGCCTGCCTCCTTCGGTAGTACGTCCGATAGGAGATACTGGGAACGTGCTTTTCCAACTCTTCCAGGATTTCCTCTGTGTTTTTCAGTTCATGAGGAGACAGAAAAGCGTAATATAATATCCAGTAATATTCTTCCCCATGTTTATGATTTTTCCGGAGCAGATCCACAGAAGAGAGAAGCAGTTTTATCATTTTATTGCTGCGGGCAATGCTTTTTGCCCATTCTTCAATCTGGCTGTCTCCCAGATCTGCTCCTGCAGCATAGATGGAATCCAGAAATTCGTCTACACTGGTGTTGTATTCCAGTTGGAACTGAATTTCTACCTGCCGAACAGCAACCATCAGGCTATAAGTAGAATCCCGGTAACAACGGAGAAGCTTATAGGTATCATGGTACAACGGATTATTTTCTACTTCAGCAGAAACAGGGTGGTGATTTTTCTTTGCCATTATACAACCCCTCCTTTCAACAGAACTTCTGGGATTTCAGCGAAGGCAGGTAAGGTATGCTGCAGAGGCGGAGTATGCCCTGGGACGTTGGTGACGGCGTGATTTTCCGGTTTTAGTTTTAACTCAAACTGATAGGCTGCTTTCCCCCAGGGGCAGATAATACGTAGTGAATATAGATATATACTATCTTTGCAGGCTGATAAAGGAGATAATATATACTTTGTTTTGGGGCATCTACAACAAGAAATGCCTTGTATTTCCAGTATTTCAGCGACTTTGCGAACAATGGCTTTGATGTGTGATTCTGGAACGCAGGAGCCTTCCTGTGAAACGATGATTTGTTCGTCAGTAATAGATTCTGAAACGCATTCAGAATTGTTTTTAACAGGCAAGGTGTCTTCGGGTATATGTATTGGCAGTTGCATTTTCATGGCAATTTCCTCCTTATCAATCATGACATCACTGATATTAAACATAACGGACAGATAATTACGTAGATATACCATGCTGCCATGTTTCCCGGAATAGGAAATCAGTGTGATCATGTCGGTATCTTCAAGTTTTTTAAGCAGACGGGACACAGAAGATTTCGACTGTTTCCAACGTCTGGCAAGTTCCTGATAACTGAACAAGGGATTTCCAGTCTGATTGCGAAAATATACTACCGGACCGGCATCAGAGCCTTGCACAGATGGATCATTATAGACTGCATGAATCCAAAGATCCAAAAGAGCATCCATTTCCGAACATTTTCCTAGTCCGATTAGTTTATGAACATCTGCGATTGGAAAAAAGAAAAACCCGATGTCTTTTTTGCATGGGTAATTATAGGAAAGGGCAGTATTATCTTTTGGCCAGTCTTTGATCTTGTATTGGATAATCTTATTTTTTTCGTGTAGTGAGTAGGTTAGAAGGTTTTGCTCTACCAGGGTATCCAGTATGGATATGACCTGGTGCTGGAATTTTTGGCGGAAGTGAATCTGTAGTTCTTTAAGAGAACAGATCCATTCTCCAGGAACAACTTTGTAAGTAAGGTGTTCGATGTTCCGATAAGAGGAACTGTAATTTGCATAAGAACATAAAATGAGAAAATAAAAAAGACAGGAACCTCCGTTGGTACGGATGCTTCTGTCTTTCATAAGGGTTTGTATAAATTCCCGGTAAATCCGGCAGCGTGGAAAATCCACAATTTGTTTTAATTCTAATTGATAATTCACGATAAACCTCCATATAATATTGTAGTTGTAGTAAAATAATTGTAGACGAAAGATACTAAAATGTATATAATATGCCCATAGGGGTGCTAAGTGGCATAGATTTGGCACAGTAAAATACCTGATATGGCATGAAAGCAACATGAAAATTAGGGTGGATATAAGGTGGACAGTTTGGAAAACCTTAGAGTTTTAGAGGGTTCCGAGGTTTTTTTCCGGGGTCTGCAACACCTCTATCCCCGGTTCAAATCCGGGTGGCACCTCTTGAAAAACCTTAGAAATGTCTTCTAAGGTTTTTTTGTGTTAATGTATACTGACACTTGCGATAGTGACACAGGATTGATTCTGATAATTTCTGGAAGTCACAGAAATAACAGGCTACAGGAGAGGGAATTTCGGTGGCTCCTGAACTGTTAGATGTTCACCGATCAGCTTCTCCATCCAGACCATATTATACCAGTGGTTGAATTTGTAACCGCATTTATGGAACTCACCTACAAGACGATATCCCATATGAGTGTGAAATTCCACACTGTTTTTGTCAAGATGTTCATCTTCCTTTGGAGGATAGGCAATGCAGGCATTCATATTCAAGATACCCTGCTCACGTAAAGCGGTTTCAAGGGCATCATGAAGCATGCGGCCTATCCCTCTGTGTTTAAGAGACTGATCAACATAAATAGATGTTTCCACAGCCCAGTCATATGCAGGTCTTTCATGGAAAGGACCTGCATATGCATATCCAAGCAAAGTTCCTTTTTCCTCAGCTACAAGGTAAGGGTATTTTCTCAGAGTGTGTTGAATTCGGGAAGCAAATTCTTCTGTGGAGGGAACATCATATTCAAAGGTGATGGCTGTATTTTCTACATATGGTCTGTAAATTTTAAGCAGTGCCGGTGCATCTGCAGCAGAAGCGGTACGGATTATTATTTTATTGTCCATGATAATTTCCTTTCTGAAGTGTGTTTGAAAAATATATGCAACTATTCATCAAATTCTGCAGTCACTATAAAACCTCGCGGTGTATGTTCAATATTTGTTACGATTCCTTTTCTGGATCTGATGCGTTCTGCATTTGGATAACAGCCGGACATTGCCACAGCCGGTTCAATGATATAACTGTAATTCATAAAAGACTGATATTCGGAAATTTCTATTTCATCTCCCACATTTATTAATCCCTGACGTTCCATTTTAAATTTTTCCTGACGCATATAATTCCTTCTTTCTGTGTCAAGCGGATAAAATCATCCGCTTTGCTACGCAGCTTTACACCGAATAACTGCTCCGCAGGGGACTTACCTGATTCGGTTAAATAGAGTAACAGTTCAGTATATGATTGTTTTACCAAAGTGCTGTCATAAGTGAAGCTGCCATATAAGTATAACACAAAAAAAGTAAACAACAATGATTGTTATAAAAAAGTAAAATAAATGAAAAAAGTACTTGAATACGTAGGATTAAGCATATATAATTAATAGAAATTGTGCTGTTTACAGATAAATGTCAGAACTTTGCGACTGACAGGATTTTGGAAGCTGCTTTTTATATTGATACGGAAAGGGGAAATTACATGAAAACGATCGTCGTTTGTGATGATGTTGAGATTGAAAGACTTCTTTTAAAAGAAATATTGTGTCAGTATTTTGAAGAAATAAATGAAGAGGTTTCAATTGTAGAATATGATTCAGGAGAGACGCTTATAGCCGATGTGGAAGAAGGATACATTGCTATGGATCTGCTTTTTCTGGATATTTGTATGAAGAAACTTAATGGAATGGAAACTGCAAGAAAATTGAGACAGATACAGTGTAAGGTGCCGATCATTTTTCTTACCGCCTCACCGGATTATGCCATAGAGAGTTATGAAGTACAGGCTTCCGGATATTTGTTGAAATCATTTTCAGAAGAGAAACTGATGAAACTTCTGAACAGGATTCTTAAAACGGATATGAAAAGGCGTGTTGCAATCAAAAACAGAAGACAGTACCGTTATCCATGTACAGATGATATCATGTATATTGACAGCGATAAACATAATGTCACCCTGCATCTGTCAGATGGTTCCGAAATTATAACAGTGGACAAGCTGGGAGAAATTGAGAAGAGAATCAACGAGAAACGTTTTCTGCGCTGCCATCAGAGTTATCTGGTGAATATGGATTATATTAAGGATGTAGAGGACGATTTTATTATGGAAGATGGAACACTTGTGCCTATACGTGTTCGTGGGCGGAAAGAAATACTGGATACGTACTATGATTATTTTGTAAATCATTTTGGAGACTCAAAGGACACTTTTGCAGAATAAATTGCTGAATTTGCATAAAATGAAAAGAGGGCATAAATGCTGATATAATACACATTAAGGTACAGCTGATATAAAAAACAGATAAACTGGGAACGGGGAATGAAAGACACAGTATTATTGTTTTAAATCAGTCGTTATACCTGACCTATTATTAAAAAGTGTGTGAAAAGTGTGTGTTATAAAATGTGTGTGAATGTGTGAAAAATCCCCACCGAAAGTCAATGTTTCCTCGGCATTGAAATTTCGGTGGGGATTTTTTGATATAATATTATCTGATATCAGATGTATCAGAAGAATCCTGTTCAGCAGTTGTCAGGGCAAGCTCCAGAGAAGTGTCTGTGAAGAAGGTATTAGCATTATACAGGTACAGAATTTCCTGAACATTTTCAACCTGCATTAACTGCTCCAGATCTCCAAAGTAATAACGGGGATCAATCATTATGATCTTTCGGTAATGCTGAGCAAGAAATGGGATGAAGCTGTTTGCGTATGAATCCTTAAGCACAAGCAGTGTATTATCTGTTTCAGTAGGAGTACTGATCTTTATCTGAGCGTGGTTTCCACCAAAGAATAATGCATATTTATCTCTTGTCTCAAGTTTCTCAGTATCATAGAAGCTGGCACTTTTTTTCTGTTCGTCTACATAATTAACTACAGAAGAGAGTGCCTGATCTCCGGTGGGGAGAAATACATCGATCTCATCTTTTTCGCCGGAGCGGAAACCGCTTTTGGCAGACAGTGTTCCCTGAAAAGAACGGGTGACAGGTGCTTTGTCATAAGTGTCTGCTGAAGTATCAATTCCCATATCTTTGGCTGCCTTAAGATAGGCATAATAAGCACCCTGGGTAGTCCAGTGATGATCAGTGTGATAATAGAGGTCTTCCATTTTGTGATCTTTAAAAGTGCTGCGAACATCAATAAAGGTCACACCTGCATCGGTCAGGGAGGCAGAGAGGCTGTCAAGCCAGGAATTCTGATCCTGGACAGGGGCAAAAGCAGGAAGCCTGTCGCTCAGGATATTCACAGAATTTGGGGCGATCAGTGCATATTGTTTCAGATCAGAATGTTTTTGCGCAAAGTCAGTCATTGCTTTTACAGTGGCGTCATACTGTGTCTGATCAGGCGCTTTAAATTCTTCCATAAGATATCCGGATTTTCCAACGTATACGCCATTAGATTCTACTTTGCCCATCAGACGGTCAGTTCCTGCTTTTAGGGTAATCCACAGATCGCGAAGGGGAAACTGATCATTTTCATAGGTTTCAAATTGTTTTTCAAATCCGCCGGAAGCAATCTGACTGCCGTTTAAATGAGGCAGGGAAGAAAGTACGCGGTTTTCTTTTTCAGAAAATCCTCTGTCAGGAAGCACAATGCTCAGAATGAGTACGATCAAGGGGATAAATAAAAACAAAAGTCCCATTCTGTGGAAAAATAAACGATAATTTCTTAATGATTTTTTCATATTGTTTACCTTCTAAAATTTTGCATATAAAAATGGTGTGTAAGAGTTATAAACCATATAGGCAATCGATAATGCAAATAAAATAAGATTTATGATCACTGCAGCAACAGGTCTGCGTCTGACCAGACGCTTAAAGTACTGGTAAGGAGCAGGACGGCACATAAGAATACTGATCAGAAGAAGGATAAATCCTGTCTTGAGGTAGTAAAGTGCAGTTTTGTCTATGAAACCGGAAGCTCCGATCCCAAACATAGTTCCAAGGTAATGGCCAAGGGCACCAAAGTCTGTCTGGCTGAAGAATACCCATCCGATCATGACTACAAGCATAGTGTATACAGTGCAAAGCCAGGATGGTATTTTTTTCAGATATTTCTGAAGTACAAATTTTTCGAGTAAAAGGAAGAGTCCGTAATAAACACCCCATAGTACGAAATTCCAGCTTGCACCATGCCACAGACCGGTAAGTGCCCATACCACAAGGATATTTCGGATATGTTTCAGAGTGGAGACCCGATTACCGCCAAGCGGGATATAAATATAATCTCTGAACCAGCTTCCAAGAGAAATATGCCAGCGTCTCCAGAATTCAGAAACACTGGTGGAAATATAGGGATAATCAAAGTTCTTATTAAAATCAAATCCCAGCATTTTTCCCAGACCGATGGCCATATCCGAATAGCCGCTGAAGTCAAAATAAAGCTGCATTGTATAAGCCAGAATGCCAAGCCATGAAGTAAATACAGACATCTGTGGATGACCACAGATACTGCTGTATAAAACCGAGAGATTATCTGCCAGAAGAACTTTCTTTGCAAGACCTTTGACAAAAAGCTCTGCACCGATACCGAATTTGAAGATATTGATGGTACGCTGCTTCAGCTGCGTCTCTATATCCGTATATCGTACGATTGGTCCGGCAGAGGTATAAGGAAACATTGTGCTGTATACGGAAAAGGTCAGGAAATTTCGCTGCGCACTGACCTTACTTAAATAAATATCAAAAAGATAGGACAAATTACGGAAAGTGTAGAAAGAAAGTCCTATCGGCAGCGAAAGCTCCGGATGAGGGATATGGATACCGATGATTCCTCCGATTGTGTTAAGTAAGAATCCATAATATTTAAAAAACACAAGTACTGCAAGATTTATAATGATCGAGAAGATCAGATTAATTTTCTGTTTCCTGTCATCATAATATAAACGTTCCAGTTCTGTACCCATATAATAGTTGAAGATACTGGAAAACAGCATGAGGATCACATATACAGGTTCTCCCCAGGCATAAAAGATCAGACTGCCCAAAAACAGCAGCAGATTGCGGAGCTTTCCCGGTACCAGGTAGTAGATCAGCATGAAAACCGGAAGAAAGCAGAATATAAAAAATATACTGTTGAATACCATATTAAAAGTTCTCCAATCTGGATATTATGAATATTATAGTAATTCTCTTAACTGCATTTTCTCTTAACGGTATTATTAAGAGGACTGCCATAGTAATGGTTCTGCAGTCCATTAGCGTAAAATGCGGAACAGTTACGAGGATTAAAGTAAAATGCTTATATCATGGAAAGAAAGGCAGTGCGCCAGTTCTGTGCGTCTGCGCCGCACATATAATATACATAGTTTCCTTTTTTTCCAACAACTGCATTGTTCAGAAGAGCCATCTGATCTGTGCCATATCCCTCAAATACCTGCTTCTGACCGGAGAGATGGGCGTTTGCATTTTCAAGCAAAGTATTTGCCTGGGTATTGTCAGTGGCTTTCATAATACAGATTTCTTCTACTGCCATGGGTGAAGCGGCTTTGTAGAAGAAATAACCGTCAATATTGCGGTCATCTGTCTGATAATAATGTTTCAGATCAGAACGTGCTTCTTTATTTAAAGAAGTGATATCAGAATCCTGTTCCATAGTCTGTGCAATCTGTTCCATGGGTACATTCTTTGCGCTGTCGGAGGTATACAGGACAGTCAGATATGCGATAAGGAAAAGAACAAATGCACCTTTGATAAAAATATGTAAATAATTTTTCATGCCTTTAACCCCGCAATCTGTGCCATATTTGTCAGCCATTTGGGATAGTAGTCCTGAATCACATGTTCACCGTCCGGTTCATACAGATTCTCTGAACTGTCTGTTACAATCGTTGAATTGTCAATAAAGGTACATCCCATTTCCTGACAGAGTTTGATAAGTCCTTCATTATAATCAGGGTAATATCCAAGATCAGGAGTCTGTGCGATCGCTTCATCAGTAATCGGCAGAATGCAGTTGATATAAATTGGGACATCTGGTAAGGCTGTCTGGATTTTCTTTATCTGCGTCCTGTATGCATCAATAAATTCTGATGAAGCCGAACCATATATTTCCAGGTCGTTGGAACCAAATGCCATGAATACATGAGAGGGATTCAGAGCAATTGCCGTACTGATCTGATCATCGGCTGCACCTACATTTAATCCTCGTTTGCTGACTACCACATCCGTATCCAGATATCCGTATTCTACGATGGATTCTGTGATAGAGTCACCGATGATGACGTTTCCGGCAAAAACCTGTCGGATTTCTACATCACTTAACAGGGTAGATCCGGAACCGTCTGAAGCATCAGAACCGGAAGAAATGCCGGTTGTCTGTTTCAGAGCCTGAAGCTGTTCTTCTGTCTGTGAAATGTCTGAATTTTCCAGAGCCTGAAGGCGGGCTACATTTTCTTTACAGACAGAATCATTCTCATTTCCGCGGGTGCATAAAAAAATCACTGCACCGGCGAGTATAACACCGACAGGGATAAGAAATAAAACTTTATTCTTTGGTTGTTTTTTCAAAATAAATCCTTCCTATGGAAAAATATCCATTTTATGACACAGTTTTATTTATAGCAATACTCTCAAATGTATTATTTATGAGTATCGCTATAATTATAATACGCACTAAAAAAACTTCAAGGAAAAATTCACAAATTTTACACAAAGTCATGCAGTTGCCTGTGGACGAAGAGAAAGAAAGAAGTTATACTATTTTAGAAGAAATGGAATAGTATTTTTAACCGAATCAAGTAAGTCCCCTGCGGAGATTGCGAAAAGCAATAAGAGTGGGTGTGGACTTGCTATCATACAGTCAGGAGGAAAAGGTTATGGGGAAAAAAGTTTCTGATTTTTTAAAAAGCGAGATTTTATCATCGGTTTTTTATCTGGCATTTGGTCTGTGTCTGCTCCTGGTTCCGGACCAGACCGTAAACATTATCTGCAAGATTGTATTCGGACTGGTAATGATCGCTTCCGGTATTTATCATATTGTTATTTATACAGCTGAGAAGGAAAAGGCAACGATTCTTGATCTGTTTACGGGTGTGATCGTCATGGTGCTTGGAATTTTTCTTTTCTTTACACCGCAGATCGTGATCAAAATCCTGCCATATTTACTGGGAGCCTTGGTACTGGTTGACAGTATCTGGAAGATAAAGGGAAGTTACAGACTGAAAAAAGCCCAGAGAGGACGCTGGAAGATTATTCTTATTGGCTGTCTGGTATTTATTGCGCTGGGTGTTTCCATGTTGCTCTATTCTTTTTTGAGTGTAACCCGGATGATCCTGTTTTCCGGAATTATTCTGACTGCTGATGGAGTGGCAGACATTGTATTTTTGATCATGATTCGTCTTGGAATGAAAAAATCCGAAAAACTCTGTGCTGAAAAAGAACAGGAAGAGAATGGCAAAGAGAAACCATGGGATGACCCGGAAGATGCAGGTCTGGACGAAAAAGTGCAGGATAAATCTTTAAATGAAGATGAAACAGAATGGAAGCAAGATACAGATTCTCAGGTTCAGGAAGCGGAGATGGAAATAGAAACCGGGAAGACTGCAGATGCAGCAGATGCAGCAGATGCAGACGCCATTCTGGATGCAGAGATGCAGACTCCGGATGAAGGCGTGGAAAGTCCCGGCAGAGAAATCCGGGAAATGCTGAAAAATCATGATGAACCGCTGGAAGAATGGAAGGACTGAGTGAAATATGCAGGAACAGAATCCCATTGTACTGATGAATTTCTCCGGAATTTACAGAGAAGAAGAATTCTGGAAAAACAGACAGGTATCCTGGATTGAGCTTCAGGATGTCTGTGGGACAAACTGCTATTGTGATGAGGAAGCAATCGCAGAGATTAATAAACGAACAGAAAATTATCCAACTGCCGGAATCCATTTTATTGATTCCGGCAATTATCACTATATGACAAGACTTTGGCTGACAAGAATGGATCAACCGTTCTGTCTGCTGGTATACGATAATCATACAGATATGCAGCCTCCGGCTTTTGGTGGGATTTTGTCGTGTGGAGGATGGATCGCGGCAGCGTTGGAGGAACTGGAGAATCTGAAATATGTGATCCTTGTGGGACCGGATGAAGCAGCCTATGAGCAGGTAGATGAGAATCTGAAGGACAGAGTGATATTTCTCTCCAGAGAGAAACTTCAGGTGATGAATGATGAAGAGAGAAACTGGTTTCTCAGGGAAACAGTCAGTGAAGTATGTAATTGGAGAAAATCGGAAGGTTTACAGGAAGATGCTGAAAAATTCCTTCCATTATATATATCTGTTGATAAAGATGTGCTTTGTACAGAGGATGCACAGACGACATGGAGCCAGGGGGATATGAGGCTGACAACTTTGGTGTCCGGTGTACAGACTGTATTGGAATGTGCAAAAGAAAGCAGTGGAAAGATTGCCGGTGTGGATATCTGCGGAGAAGCAGATGCGGAAGCGGTACATGAGAATGAAGCCAATGATTATGCAAATGAAAAATTGCTGGAGGTTTTTGATGGTTTATTTGGGAAATCCGACTGTGAATAATAAATAAAATGAGAGAGTGACAGGAAGTATTTTAAGATTTGAGAGGATTTGAGACATGCATAATGAATTGTTGCATATAGGACCGTTGACGGTATATGGTTATGGATTTATGATCGCCATGGGAGTATTGGCTGCCTGGTTTGTGGCTGAGCAGAGAGCGCGTAAACTGAAACTTGCATGTGAACATATTTTTTATCTGGTAGTGTGGTGCGCCATTGGTGGATTTACATCTGCGAAGATTTTGTTCTGGATCACCAACTGGAGGGAATTTCTGCAGAATCCAAGGCAGATCATAGGATCAGATGGATTTGTGGTATATGGAGGAATCATCGGAGGAATTCTGGTGGGCTGGCTGTACTGCAGGATAAAGAAGTTGAAATTTCTGGAGTATTTTGATCTGATGATGCCATCCATTGCACTGGCACAGGGATTTGGCAGGATTGGATGCTTTCTGGCAGGCTGCTGTTATGGGAAAGAAACTTCAGGGCCTCTGGCGGTTACGTTTACAAATTCAGATTTTGCACCCAACAATGTTGCTCTGATCCCGACACAGATTTATTCCGGTTTTTTGGATTTTGCCCATTTTCTGCTGCTGCTTTATGTGGCAAAGCATAAGAAAGCAGATGGACAGGTGGCTGCCTGCTATCTTATTTTCTACAGTATAGGAAGATTTGTGATCGAATTTTTCAGAGGAGATATTGAAAGAGGAAGCGTAGGAGTATTGTCGACTTCGCAGTTTATTAGTATTTTTACAACTGTGGCTGGAATTATACTATTACTGACTGTTGTGAAGAAACAAAAGCAGGAAGCGAATATCAGTCTGAACAGTAAAGGTTAGAATTGTCATAAAGAGCATATATTGTGCATATCATGTATAAAAAATCCAGGGAGGACAGTAATGTTCGGACCTGACGATTTTGAAGTGCAGATACAGCAGGAAAACCCCCCGGGCATTCATGCTGAGCCGTCAATACCGCCGGCACAGGATGAAGAGTACGGGGATTTTATTGTAAAACATGGACAGAATATGGGTGGAAAATTTCTTCCTGTGAATGAATTGTTTGGAATTCTATATATTCCGCTGAATGAGATTGGTCCGCTGGAAATTAATTCCTATACGTATGCATCTTTGCCGAAGTGTTATACATTTATGGATGCGGATGCATTAAATTCATCCGGGATTACGCGGTTACATAATCATCCCTATCTGAAACTTCAGGGAGAGGGCACAGTGATCGCAGTGATTGATTCCGGGATTGATTATCTGAATCCAATCTTTCGAAACGGAGATGTAAGCCGTATTGCATATATCTGGGATCAGACAATTCCGGGAAATGAGGATGAACAGGTTCCTTATGGAAAGGTTTTTACCGGAGAGGAAATTAATCAGGCATTGCTGTCGGAGAATCCACAGGAAATTGTACCCTCATTGGATGAGAACGGACATGGTACAGCTATGGCAGGGCTGGCAGCAGGCAATTTTGTACCCACAGAAAATTTCTCAGGAGCAGCTCCGAAAGCAACGATCATTGTGGTGAAATTAAAGAAAGCAAAATCCTATCTGAGAAAATTTTACCAGTATCCGCCACAGGCACCGGTATTTCAGGAAGACGACATTATGCTGGGGATTTCTTTTGCAGTGAAGATGGCACAAGAGATGGGAATGCCGGTTTCCGTTTGTCTGGGACTTGGCACCAATCAGAGCGCACATGTTGGTGATAGTGAGCTGAGTCGATATGTAGATTATATTAATGAAGATTCTCAGGTATCAGTATCTGTGGCAGCAGGAAATGAGGGTGCAGCACAGCATCATTATACAGCAGAGTTGGACTATGTGAAAAATCAGGATACTGTTGAACTTCGTATTGCGGATAAAGAAGAAGGATTTTCCATGGAATTTTGGGGAGATCCGCCGGATGACTATGGGATATCGTTACAGTCACCGGCAGGAGAAAAGCTGTATGTGAGCAGTTCTCTTGGTGCAGGTACTCAGGAATTAAGTTTCATTTTTGTGGAGACGAAAGTGCTGGTCAATTACGTAAAGATGGAGCGGATGACCGGGAAACAGCTGATTTATTTTCGCTTCTTTCATCCGGCAGCAGGTATCTGGAAGGTAAATGTCAGTAAAAAAGGAATATCGGGAAGCAGGTTTCACATGTGGCTTCCGGTGCAAGGGCTGATTTCGCCGGATACTTATTTTCTGGAGTCTACACCTTATATAACTGTTACTGCACCTGGGGATTCAACCAGAGGTATTACGGCAACAGCTTATCAGTATCTGGATAACAGTCTGTATTTTCAGGCTGGGAGAGGGTTTACTCCAAATAACCAGGTGACACCTGATCTGGCAGCACCGGGAGTAGATCTGCTCATTCCATTGCCGGGAGGGGCGTTTGGAAAGGCTTCGGGGAGCAGTCTTTCTTCGGCTGTTGTTGCAGGAGCAGCAGCATTGGTGCAGGAATGGGCGATCGTGAGAGGAAATATTCCTTATGCATCGGGAAATACGGTGAAGTTTTATCTGCAGAAAGGGGCAGTGAGAGAAGAACAGATGGAATACCCCAATCCGGGATGGGGATATGGAAGACTGGATCTGTATCGGACATTTGAGATTATAAACTGAAAGGTTTATGAAATACTGGAAAATACATATAAAAGATAAAATAATAACCAAATTTTAAGAGTAAATATTGTATAGTTTTAGACCAAAAATAATTAGGCTGTCTAATTGTTTTTTTGGACAAAAAATGTTACAATCGTACAAAAGAAATTGGGAGGCAATTATGAAGAGAGGCAGTATTTTTGAAACTGACGGAATCCCCCGCATGAGTGAGGCTTTACCCCTTGCCATGCAGCATGTCGTAGCTATGATCGTTGGCTGTGTCACACCGGCGATCATCGTTTCCGGAGCAGTTCCAGGCGGACTCTCCAGAGAAGACCAGGTTATCCTAATCCAGTCGGCACTGGTCATTGCAGCATTGTCAACTTTGCTTCAGCTGTTTCCGATTGGCGGAAAGGCGAAATTTGCAATTGGCTCAGGCCTGCCTATTATCATGGGTGTCAGCTTTGCTTACGTGCCAAGTATGCAGGCGATAGCGGAATCGTATGGAATAGCAGCAATCATGGGTGCGGAGATTGTTGGTGGTATCGTAGCAGTTGTTATGGGTTTGCTGGTCAAGAAGATTCGGGTATTTTTCCCGCCGCTAATCACAGGAACAGTCGTATTTACCATCGGTCTTTCCCTGTATCCGACTGCCATTAATTATATGGCAGGCGGTACCAGCAGTCCGAATTACGGATCCTGGCAGAACTGGGCAATTGCATTTTTCACGCTGATCGTTGTTACAGCTCTGAATCATTTTGGAAAGGGAATCTGGAAACTGGCATCTATTCTGATCGGTATTATAGTGGGATATCTGGTTTCTATTCCGTTTGGAATGGTAGATTTCTCAAGCATAGGGGAAGCAGGTGTCTGTCAGCTTCCATCTCTGATGCATTTTGGAGTACAGTTTGAGCCGTCTTCCTGTGTTGCACTGGGAATTTTATTTGCTATCAACTCTATTCAGGCAATCGGTGATTATTCAGCGACTACGATCGGAGCTATGGACAGAACACCTAAGGATGATGAACTGCAGCGTGGAATCGTTGGTTATGGTCTTTCTAACGTTGTAGGCGCATTGCTCGGCGGACTTCCCACAGCAACATACAGCCAGAACGTTGGTATTGTTACAACTACAAAGGTTATCAACCGTTGGGTACTGGGACTTGCAGCTGCAATTCTCGGTATAGCAGGTCTGGTTCCGAAATTCTCAGCTATCCTGACAACGATTCCTCAGTGTGTACTGGGTGGTGCAACTGTGTCTGTATTTGCATCGATCGCAATGACAGGTATGAAGCTGGTTGCTTCTGCTGAGATGGATTACCGTAATTCATCTATCGTAGGACTTGCAGCTGCACTGGGAATGGGTGTATCTCAGGCAACAGCTGCACTTGCAAGCTTTCCCACATGGGTAACAACAATTTTCGGTAAATCACCGGTTGTCCTTGCAACTATTATTGCAGTAATGCTTAATGTGATCCTTCCGAAAACACGGGATGAGCAGAAAGAAGAGGCAAAAAAAAAGATTAAAATAGAACAGAAACTGGAAGAAGACCACAGGGAATTCGGGGAATAAAAACAGAAACTGAATATGGGAAATATAAGGTGTGCTTTCACAGGGGGATGTGGGAACACACCTTTTTATTGAATTGCTATGGAAGGCAGTTGTATGATATAATGAAAAGCAATCACATTAAATCAAACGATACAGGAGGTTTCTTATGTCCAGAAAGAATCTGATCGTCGGTCAGTCCGGCGGTCCTACCGCAGTAATTAACAGCAGCCTTTACGGAGTTGTATCCGAGGGAATGCGTCATCCGGAAGCTATTGAGCATGTTTACGGAATGATAAACGGAATTGAAGGATTTTTAAATGGAACAGTTCTTGACTTTGCCGAAGCACTTCCGGGAGAGAAACTTGACGGTCTGAAAGTCACACCAGGTGCTTATCTTGGTTCCTGCCGCTATAAATTGCCGGAATCACTGGAAGATCCGGTTTATCCAAGACTTTTTAAAAAATTTGAAGAAATGAATATTGGTTGGTTCTTCTATATCGGTGGAAATGATTCCATGGATACGGTGAGCAAACTTTCCCGTTATGCTGCGCAGACAGGCAGTGATATCCGTATCCTCGGAGAACCAAAAACAATCGACAATGATCTGATCCACACAGACCATACTCCGGGATTTGGAAGTGCAGCCAGATATGTAGCTTCTACAGTCCGCGAGATTACCATAGATGCAAATGTTTATGAAAAGAAATCCGTAACTATTATAGAAATTATGGGCCGCCACGCAGGATGGCTCACTGCTGCATCTGCACTTGCCCGCAAATATACAGGAGACAACCCTCTTCTCATCTACCTTCCGGAAACAGCCTTTGACCAGGAAGAATTTCTTAAAGCAGTAGAGAACTCCTTTGAGAAAAACTGCAATGTCATTGTCTGCGTATCAGAAGGAATCCATGACGACAAGGGCACATTTATCTGTGAATACGACAATTCCGTAGGCACTGATACCTTTGGACACAAAATGCTGGCAGGCTGTGGTAAATATCTCGAAAACCTTGTCAGAAACCGCCTCGGTGTAAAAGCCCGTTCTGTAGAACTCAACGTCAGCCAGCGTTGCTCTGCATCTATGATGTCCGCCACAGACCAGCAGGAAGCCATCAAAGCCGGAGAATTCGGCGTACAGGCAGCCCTCAACGGCGAAACAGGAAAAATGATCTCATTTATCCGCAAAGAAACCTCTGACGGAACCTATATCATGGAATGTGGTCTTGAAGACGTCAATGCCATCTGCAACGAAGAAAAAACAGTTCCATCAGAGTGGATCACAGAAGACGGATCTGACGTCACTGAAGCCTTCATAAACTACGCCCGCCCCCTGATCCAGGGAACAGTACAGATCCCCTGCGGCGAAGACGGCCTTCCGTCATTCGTATACCGAAAATAGTATAGATTGACGGACGCGCAGGAAAATTAATTGTCTGGCGTGCGGTTTCGGACACTAAGATATTCTAAGGCGATAAAAATCTGCTAAAAGCATGAGCCCGCAGGGTCAAACTCGCTGTCACTCAGACAGTGACCCTGTGGGCTCATAACGCATATTTTTATCGTCTAAGAATATCTAAGTATCCTGCAAATGCACGCCAGACAATTAATTTTCCTGCGCTGTTATAATATATATCAGTAGATTGCAAATATAAAGATAACTGTTTCGCAGTTTATTATCGGATACTATAAACAAAATCACATATTATAATAAGCCGCATACACTCCATTCATATCCAACAGCTCTTCATGCGTCCCCCTCTCAGCAATCCCATCCTCAGTGATCACAATAATCTCATCCGCATCCCTGATCGTAGAAAGTCTGTGCGCGATAGTAATAGTAGTACGGTTCTGTGAAAGCTCTTCAAGACTTCTCTGGATCCATCGTTCACTCTCATTATCCAGAGCGCTCGTAGCTTCATCAAGGATCAGGATCGGCGGATTCTTCAGGAACACACGTGCAATGGAAATCCTCTGTTTCTGACCGCCCGAAAGTCTTGTTCCGCGTTCTCCGACATAGGTATCATACTGCTGTGGAAGTTCCATAATAAAATCATGAATGCTTGCCCGCTTTGCAGCTGCAATAATCTCTTCATCAGAAGCTCCCGGTTTTCCATATGCAATATTATCCCGGATCGTACCGTCAAACAGATAGACATCCTGCTGTACAGTTCCGATATTATTTCTGAGACTCTTCAGAGTCAGGCTGCGGATATCTTTTCCATCAACAGTGATCCGTCCCTCTGTTACATCATAAAAGCGTGGCAGAAGAGAACAGATAGTAGTTTTCCCGCCACCTGACGGACCCACAAGTGCCACAGACTTTCCGGCAGGGATATCAATAGAGATATCACTGAGAACAGGGGTATTATCGTCACTGTAATGAAAAGATACATGCTCATAGCTTACATGTCCTTTCACATCAGTAAGTTCTCTGGCATCCGGAGCGTCTGTGATCTCTGACTCTGTTTCCATAACATCAAGGAAACGGCGAAAGCCTGAAAGACCCTTTTGCATCATTTCTACCAGCTCGACCAGAATCTGGATCGGACTGATAAAGATTCCGATATAAAGTGCATACATGGCAAGATCTGCAGTCTGCATTTCTCCGTTGGCAATAAGATAACCGCCATACACCAGAGTGACCAGATACATCATTCCCTGAAAGAACAGATTAGAGCTCATAAAGCTTCCCATACAGCGATAATTATCACGCTTTGAAAGCAGAAAAGCTTCATTGCTTTTTTTGAATTTGTTATGTTCAATATCTTCATTTGCAAAGGACTGTACCACACGGATACCGGAAAGTGTGTCCTGGAGACTTGCATTGACATCCCCGATCTTACGTCTGTTTTCCATAAAAGTTGCCTGCATTCGGGCATTCTGCTTAAAGGAAAACCAAAACATAACAATAACAAGGATGATCAGTGGAAATGCCAGTTTCTTATTGATAAAGAAAAGAAAGACAAAAGCACCGATGATCTTTACCAGAGAGATAAAAAGGTTTTCAGGACCATGGTGTGCAAACTCGGAAATATCAAAAAGATCACTGACCAGCTTGCTCATCATCTGACCGGAATTATTCTGACTGTAATAGGAAAATGAAAGCTGCTGGTAATGATCAAATAATTCCTGCCGCATATCCCGTTCCATATTTGCTCCCATCATGTGTCCCTGGCAGGTTACATAATATTTGCAGAGACATTGGATCACATACATAAGAAAGAGTCCTCCTGCGATCACAGGCAGTGCATGAAGAATCCTTGACTGATCCTGAGTGAACAGTGTTTTTGTCATAGTCCGCAGGATCTGAGGATATGCCAGATCTATCAGACTGATCACGGCAGCACATATCAGATCAATAAAAAAGACCGTTTTATACGGACCATAGTAGTGGATGAATTTTTTGATAGTATTCATAAGATAAAATCCTTTCATCTGTGATAGAATATATGTAATTTTATAGTAACATAACGGAAAGGAAAGTCAATAGAGGGGCAGGAACAGGACTTTAAAATGAGGCTTTTTTGTGTTATATTGTGGTTATGGTAATTTCACAGGAGAGGAAGATGATCTGATGCAGGACAGAAAGCTTGAACAGGCTCTGGAGATTTATTTTCAGGAAAATCCGGACAGAGAGTCCGATAAATATCAGGAGATACAGAAATACCTGAAGCTCAGAATACGTTCTGTAATGGAGCTTCTGATAGAGAATGAGGATACAGAAAGGATGGAGCAGATCGAGAAATGCGGATGGTTTTCCGTAAATGAGCTGGAGAATTTTATAAGATGTGCACAGGAAAAAGCAAAGCTGCGTTCTCTGGTATGGCTGCTTCATCTGAAAGATAAAAAATATGGATACCCAAAAAAAGACTTTTCACTGTAAAACAACAACAGAGCAGGAACTTACCGGAAAAAAAATCCTGCAAAACTGCAGAAATCAATTATATCTGGACTTTCCTTATCTGGACGGGGCATTTGCAAGTCTGGAATACAAAGCAGACAGCAGCATTGATACAATTGGGACAGACGGGGAGCTGATTTATTTTAATCCGGTATTTCTTATGAAAAAATATCTGGAAGATCCGGCAGCAGTAAGAAGAGGATATCTGCACATGCTGCTTCACTGTCTGTACCTTCATATTTTCATGGAACCTGACAGAGATTCCGGTGAATGGGACAGGGAATGCGACTGTTTTGTAGAGCAGCTGATCGACAAGGCTGTCGGAGAAGGCAAAATCAGCCTGAAGAAAAGAAAATCAGATGATACACAGGTGAACACAAATACTTTTGATGATCACATATTCTGGCAGAGAACTGCCGGACAGGCATCAGGAGGCAGGAGAACAAAGGAAAAATGGGAACATATCCTTGCTTATACCTCACAGAATAAGACCGGTATGCAAAGCAGGGCAGGGACTCAGACAAACGATCAGCAGGAAGAACTGGATGAGATCTACCGCAGTAAATATGATTACCGGAAATTTCTGAAGCAGTTCTGCAGACTGCGGGAGGAAGTGGAGCTGGACACGGAGAGCTTTGATTATATTTTTTACAGCTTTGGAATGGAACATTATGGAAATATTCCATTGATAGAACCGTTGGAGTATAAAGAAGTAAACCGTCTGGAGGAGCTGGTGATCGCCATTGACACATCCGGTTCATGTTCAGGAGAAACTGTACAGAGATTTCTGGGTGAAACCTATGGGATTTTAAGTGAAAAAGAGAATTTTTTCAGCAGGATGAAGGTATATATCGTCCAGTGCGACTGTTTTATCCAGAAAGTGGATGTGATCCATTCTGAGGAAGAGTGGAAGGAATACATCCGGAACGTTAAGATCCAGGGCAGGGGAGGTACAGATTTCCGCCCTGTATTTGAATTGATCCGTCAGGAAAAAGAGAGAAAAGAACTGAAGAATCTCAGAGCACTGATCTATTTTACAGATGGTGACGGGATTTATCCGGGACAAAAGCCGGATTATGAGACTGCATTTGTATTTCTGAAACGGACGGACAAGATGAAACTGGTGCCGCCATGGGCGAAATGTCTGATCACAGGAATGGGGCAAACTGCGGAGCAGATGTCAGTTTGAGTAAATAATGTTACTGTTCACTGGTAATATCCCGCGAGGTGTTTTTTGTGAGCGAAGGTCACAG